>Ga0326758_100015_pt1 | contig 199058 bp, 209 predicted proteins | sample GCRJH_S_FD_207221 | JGI IMG/M metagenome (GOLD analysis project Ga0326758, IMG submission 207221) | Hot spring sediment microbial communities from Geyser Creek Basin, Yellowstone National Park, WY, United States - GCR.JH_S | ecosystem: Environmental > Aquatic > Thermal springs > Near-boiling... | reverse complement strand
CACCGCTTGGGTTGGCCACGGGGCCGGGGCCGGTGGGGGAGAAGGACCCCTGGGCCACCATTTCAGCCGCCTTGCCCTTAGGGGCTACGCCTATGCTCTCAAGTATGAGCAGAGCCGTTATGGTGAATGAGTCGTGCAGCTCTATGAAGTCGAAGCGGTCAACGCCGGTCAATGAGGACAGCCTTTTGTAGGCCTCAGCCACGCTGTCTATGATTAATGGGTCATCACTTAGCTCAATAGAGCCAAGCCCCGTCGCTGACTCTATGGCGGTTATCTTGGCCATAGGCTTTGAGGATGAGTCCTTGCTCGACAGAACTATAGCAGCCGCCCCGTCTCCGAGTGGGAAGGTGTCGAGCAGTGTCAGCGGCTCCGCTATGGCAAGCGCCTTGGAGACCCTGTCAGGCTTGATGGCGAAGTTCAGCATGGCGTAAGGGTTCTCCTTAGCGTTGTTATGCATGAGGGCGGGCCAGTAGGAAAGCAGCTCGCGATCAACGCCATAGGTCTCCATGTATAACCTCGTGAGCATAGCGGCGTCAGCCGCGAAGCCAACGTTATAGTACGACCGGCTCTCAGAGTCATAGACCATCTGAAGGTGTCTATAGGCCTTGCCGCTGGGGAACTCCGTTACCTTCTCCACGCCTACTAGCAGGACCTTGTCAGCCATGCCTGACTCGATGAGGGAGGCCGCGACCTGGGCGGCCGCGAGGCCGCTGGCCTCGCCGGCCTCAATGGTTAGCGCCCTGACGCCCCTCAGCCCAAGGGAGGTCGCTAGGTAACCCCCTAGGTCGAGCTGTTCGTCCTGTAGCGTTGCCAAGGCGTTTGCGACGACTATGTAGTCCACCCCTCCAGGTCCTCCCGCCTCATCAAGGGCCTTAAAGGCGGCCTCTGCGGCCAGGTGGCTGAGGCCCTTCTCATAATGTCTTTCAACCTTTGTCATCCCAACTCCTTCCACGAACACCTGCAAGGCCTCATCACCTCACTTGATCACGTAAATTATCTCCCTGCTCTTGGCGTAGAAGCCGTAGTCAACCTTAACCTTCCTGGCCAGGTACTGCTCGACCGTGGGCGCGAGAAGCCTCTTAGCCTCTACCGCGTCGGTGACCAGGACAGAGTAGGCGTCGCTTCCCGCACCGCTACCAAAGGGGGCTAGGAGTATCCTGTCGCCGGGCTTGGCCTTGTCTAGCACCTTAGCGAAGCCCATGAGCGCGCTGGCGTTATAGGTGTTCCCTATCATGGGCGTCACGAGCCCCTCCTTCAGCTGATCCAACGTGAACCCGAGGTCCTGCCCTACCTTCACTGGGAACTTGCCGTTGGGTTGATGGAATATGGCGTACTTGAAGTCGCTCGGCCTAAGCCCCGTCCTCTCAAAGAGGGCCTTAACAGCGCTCTCTATGTGATAGAAGTAGGCAGGCTCGCCGGTGAAGCCCTCGCCGTGGAGCGGGTACGGCTCTCCCGACCTCCTCCAGAAGTCAGGGGTGTCTGTCACGAACGTTACGGAGTCCTCTATTATTGCGGCCGCGCCCTTCTCAGGTCCTATCACGAACGCTGCAGCGCCGCTAGCCGCCGTGAACTCCAGGACGTCCCCAGGATTAGCCTGGGCCGTGTCGCTGCCTATCACAAGGCCGTACTTTATCAGGCCTGAGGACACCATGCCCGTCAGGGCCCTCATGCCCTCGCTGGCGGCCCTGCAGGCGAACTCAAGGTCGCTAGCCATGGTCATTGGAGTTATGCCCAGGGCCTCCGCTATGATAGTAGCGCTGGGCTTGACTGCATAGGGCTTCGACTCGGTCCCGAAGAACACGGCCTCTATTTCCCGCGGCCTGACCTGCGCCCTCGCTATGGCGTTCCTCGCAGCCTCATAACCCATGGTCACGGAGTCCTCGTCAGGGCCTGCGATGGCCTTCTCGTCAACTGCGAGCCCCTTATACTGCTCAGGGTGCCAGCCCCATATCCTAGCGATCTCGGCCATGGGGAGCCTGTAGATAGGAATGTAGGCCCCCCATCCATGTACTCCTGCCCTCACACTTCCCAAGCTATAGGGCACCGCCTACATCATGGGCCACTAGTTTATAAATGTTAGGCACTTGACAGATTTTCTTTCGACTATAGTCGAACTACCTAACGGCATGAACGCTCTTAAGCCTGGGGAGGCAAAGGGCCTCGGCGGTGGGCCCGTAGCTCAGCCAGGTAGAGCGGCGGGCTCTTAACCCGTAGGCCGCGTGCCCTGGCCAGCGCGGGCGGAAGTCCCGGGTTCGAATCCCGGCGGGCCCGCCACGAACGCAGGGCTCCTTCCTCGCTTCGCCTGGATAGAGGCTTGCTATCCATATCCCACCTAATTTAAAGGAAACCATTAATATTACTTTTAAAGATGCTCAGTATATCTGGGATAGTAACTTTAAGTTACACCAATAACGCTTAATAGCTTAGAGCTATAACTTTGAAGGCGGACCATAGGGGTGTGGTGGTATGTCCGCCAAGCTCCCGCCTGTTAAGGTTAAGGACCCGACCACTGGCAAGGAGGTCGAGCTGACGCCCATAAAGGTCTGGACACTCGCGCCTAAGACCAGGAAGGGCGTTAAGATAGGGCTCTTCAAGAGCCCTGAGACTGGCAAGTTCTTCAGGGCTAAGGTACCTGACGACTACCCTGTTAAGTGATTTAAAAATAGAATAAACTTTTTGTTTTTTGAGTCACTTCTGTGATGACGCATTTAGCACGTTAAAGACGACCTGAGCCAGGTGCTGAGGCTTCGTATACCACTTGTCATAGACGTACTTCTGCCCCTTATAGGTGATCTCCACGTTGTCGTCGGCGTCGCGTATGCTCATAAGCTCGGCACCGCCCTTCGAGATCGAGATGACGTTCTTTCCCTTAACTTCAACCTTTATGTCGTACTTTGTGGCCTCCTTCTGAAGCAGATCCTTAACCTCGCTCAGATACTCGCTCATATACGTCACCGACGCCCCAGATTAAAGTGGCCTTTAAATTCTTTTTGTTATAGACGTCTAGCTCCTTGAGGACTTAATTACTTGAACTCCCCCCTCCTGTGGGAGATCAGGGATGGTCTCCGCCCAGGATGTGAAGGCAATCCTAGTCGTAGGAGCTGGCACTATGGGACATGGGATAGCTGAGGTAGCAGCCATAGCCGGCTACAAGGTGTACGTAGCTGACATAAACGATGAGATACTGAGGAGCGCGCTAGAGAAGATCAGGTGGAGCCTCTCCAAGCTGGCCGAGAAGGGGCAGATCAGGGAGAGCGTTGACGCAGTGATGTCACGCATAAGCACGCTGGTGAGCGTGAAGCCTGACGGCAGCTTCAGCGACGAGTTGGCGAGGGCCGCCTCGGAGGCCGATATGGTCATAGAGGCTATACCGGAGAAGCTAGAGATGAAGCAGGCCCTCTTCAGGTTCATAGACCAGCACAGGAAGGGCAGGATAATAATGGCGACGAACACCAGCAGTCTGCCCATAAGTGAGATAGCGGCCGCCACGACGGCCCCGGAGCTCGTCGTTGGCATGCACTTCTTCAACCCGCCGCCCCTTATGCCACTTGTCGAGGTGATAAGGGGCGAGAGGACCGCCGACGAGGTTGTTCAGGCCGTGGTCGAGATAGCCAAGAGGATGGGCAAGCAGCCGGTCCTCGTTAACAAGGACGTGCCGGGCTTCATAGTGAATAGGGTGCTGGCACGCTTCATGAACACGGCGTGCTGGCTTGCGGCTAAGGGTAAGGCAACGATACAGGAGGTGGACGCAACTGTCAGGTATACCTTAGGGCTTCCCATGGGGGCCTTTGAGCTGGCTGACTACAGCGGCATTGACGTATTTTACCTAATAGCCGTCGCTATGTCCCAGAGGGGCTTCAAGCAGACACCGTGCCCGCTCATAGAGCAGATGTATAAGGCTAACAGGCTAGGCATGAAGACAGGCATCGGGTTCTATCAGTACCCGAAGCCTGGGGCCTATGCGAGGCCTGAGATACCGAGGGACCTCGCAGGCAAGGTAGACCCAGTACTTCTGTTGGCCCCGGCTGTTAACGAGGCCGCTTGGCTACTGTCGAACGGCGTGGCCACCAGGGACGACATAGATAAAGCCGTCAAGCTGGGCCTCGGCTGGCCCAAGGGCGTCTTCGAGTTTGCCGACCAGTACGGCATAGACGTCATTGTCAAGGCCCTGGAGCAGCTCAAGCAGGACATAGGGCCTGAATATGAGCCTGAGCCGCTCCTAAGGCAGATGGTGTCGCAGGGGACTACAGGCATCAAGGCTGGCAAGGGCTTTTACGAGTACGCTAAGTACGAGGAGGTCGTGAAGAAGACCATCATAGTAAGGTATGAGAAGCCGATGGCGTGGATTATACTCAATAGGCCGAACAAGCTTAACGCCATAACGCCCGAGATGATAAGTGAGCTTAGCCAGACGCTTGACGAGCTCGAGGAGAACACCGACATCAGGGTTGTAATTCTAACAGGCGCTGGAAGAGCCTTTAGCGCTGGGGCCGACGTAACGGCCTTCGCCGGAATAACTCCCATCAAGGCCGCCATATTCTCAAGGAAGTTCCAGGAGCTAACGCTCAAGATGCAGTACTACACCAAGCCGATAATAGTAGCGATAAACGGCTACGCCCTCGGCGGCGGCCTTGAGCTATCTATGAGCGGCGACATAAGGATAGCCTCCGAGACCGCCATGCTGGGGCAGCCCGAGATAAACCTTGGCTTTATACCTGGGGCTGGGGGAACGCAGCGTCTGCCGAGGCTTGTCGGCAGGGGAAGGGCCAAGTCGCTGATATTCACCGGGGATATGATATCGGCTAGGGATGCCATGAACATGGGCCTCGTAGACATGGTTGTTCCGCCGGAGAGGCTTGAGCAGGAGGCCAGGAACCTGGCCCTCAAGCTTGCCGAGAAGCCGCCGCTGGCCCTCCTAGCGGCCAAGCTCGCGGTTGAGATGGGCCTTGAGAGCAACATATGGGCTGGCCTCTCGCTTGAGGCAGGGCTCTTCGGTCTCCTCTTCAGCACGCAGGACGTCATAGAGGGCGTCTCGGCGTTCCTTGAGAAGAGGAAGCCCAGCTTCAAGGGCCAGTGAAAGGTGTAGTCAAACCTTTTTTCCTTTTGCCTCCGTCTTTTTGATGGCCGGGTAGGGCAGCCGGGTCGTCTAGCGGCCCAGGATGCGGGGCCTTGGACCTAACGGAGGAGCCCCCGTGACCGGGGTTCGAATCCCCGCCCGGCTACCAGGGCTCCTTAGACTTCGCGTACCGTTACACCAACCGCCGAGAGGACGTCCTTAAGCCGTTGCCTCAGGGCTGACTTGACGCTGCTCTTCTCGATTACAGCCTCTCTGGCGCCCCCGGGTGAGCTCTTCTGGACGGCCTGAGCTATCACGTCATCACGAACCTCTTTGATCGCGTGCTTAGAGATTATGTGCCCAAAGCATACCTCGCCCCTTAGCTCCATCGCAGTGAAGAGGCGAGGGTAATGCGTTGACCCAAGTCCTATGGCCGGCCTACAGCTGCCTAAGGTCTCTGCGCTAATGGCCTCAATTACTGCGTCAGCCAGGGCCTCCAGAGCCCTCCTGTCGCTCCACTCGGCCTGGGTGCTCCCTATCTCTATGAAGGCCAGGGACTTCCTGTTCCCCGTAGGGCCGTGATGCGTGGCCTCTAGAGTCACCTCGTACTCGTTAAGAAGCCCTAACTCCTCGGCCCTCTTAGCGTAGGCACGCAATAGGACGAGGCCCACGTCAGCAGCTGCGTAGGCCAGCTCCCTCGGCCTGCCGCCGAACCTGGCCTCATCGGTCGGGTTGCCAGGATAATGGACAGTGAGCGACTTCGTTTTGCTGGACGACTCGTGCCTAGAGAGGACTATGATCGCGTAGGCGTCGGGGTCAGGCGTCACGTCAAGGAACTCCATGTTAACATCATCAACGTCAAAGCCCGCCATTACATTACCTGTGCTCAGCTCGAGGCACTTAGAGGCGCCCTTACATGACCTCTCCCGGAAGCCGAGCCTTGAAGCTATCAGCTCTGACGCCCTTACGCCAACAGGGTCAAGCGTTGAGTATACTATCGCGGCCCTTAAGGCCCTCCACCGGCATTACAAAAATAATCCCCTGGTACAAATAGGGTTGCTTGGAGGGCTTTGCAGTCGTCTGTAACGTTTCAGCTAGTTTATGAGGAGCCGGGTCAAGTCTTCAAGGGCCTGGGCTCCGTGAAGAGAATGCTTGAGACGGAGGGCTGCAACATAGCGTCAGGACCTTCCTGGGTCGTGGCGTCCTGCAAGGGCCTGCTGATAAAGGCGAGGGTAACTGTGGAAGGGGGCCTCGACAGGGTCCCGCTTGGGGGCGTCAAAGGCCTTTTGGTACTGGTGGCTGAGGGCGAGCCCGAAGACCTGGTCAAGGCCTCGAGGATGGCGCTCTCGGTGGCCCAGGAGACCGGGGGAGGCCTCATTATGGCTTAAGGACTAGAGTTTTAATTTCGCCTCTTTAAGGCCTTACGGGGCCGGAAACGTGGCCAGAATAGTTGTAATAGGTGCAGGAGCTGCCGGAATGTCAGCAGCCTCCAGGGCTAAGAGGTTGAAGCCATCGAACGAAGTCATAGTGTTCGACTCCAGCCGGTGGGTCAGCTTCGCCCTCTGTGGGATCCCCTATTATATAGGCGGTGAGGTGAGCGAGCTAGAAGAACTCCTCTACTACCCCCCTGAGGAGTTCACGAAGAGGGGCATCAACCTAAGGCTCGGCAAGGCCGTAGTTGAGGTGGACCCTGACTCTAAGACCCTGACTTATAAGGACGTCAAGACCGGTAACGTTGAGAAGATCACGTGGGATAAATTAGTTCTGGCGACGGGCGCGAGGTCGAAAGCGCCTAAGATATGGCCTGAGATAAGGGAGGCCGAGAACGTCTTCTACATAGTGCACCTGGACTCGGGTAAGTACATAAAGGACTACGCCAAGGCGCTGGGCCCGGGCAAGAGGGCTATCGTGGTGGGCTCCGGCTACGTAGGTCTTGAGATAGCTGACGCCCTTACGAGGCTCGGCCTCAAGGTCACAGTATTAGAGGCACTCGAGCAGGTGGCCCCTAGGGTGCTTGACCCCGAGCTCGCCAAGGCGCTAGAGGCCGGGCTCCGCGAGTCGGGGGTAGAGGTAGTAACTAGCGCGCCCGTTGAGCAGTTTGAGATAGTGAACGGTAAGGCGAGGGCGGCTGTAACGCCTAAGGGCAGGTTCGAGGGCGACATGTTCGTCCTTGGGGTCGGCATAGAGCCGAACAACGACCTGGCCGTTCAGCTAAAGCTGAGGCTCGGCGCAAGCGGGGCTGTCATAACGGATGATCATACCCTCTCAAGCAACCCTGACGTCTATGCCGTGGGCGACGTGGCGGAGCACAGGGACCTCGTCACGGGCCAGATGGTCTGGAGGCCCTTCGCCCAGGTAGCTAATAAGATGGGTCACGTGGCCGGCAGCAACCTAGGCGGGGTCGAGTCGGTCTTCCCTGGCAGCGTCGGCACGTCAGCCTTTAAGGTCTTTGGCATGGTCGTAGCTAGGACAGGGCTGAGCAAGCCTGAGGCCGAGAAGTACGGCTTTAAGCCTGTCGAGGTCTCGTTGGAGGCTGGAACCAAGGCGCACTACATACCAGGAGGGTCCAAGCTGATGCTCAAGGTCATCGCTGACGAAAAGACGGGCAGGCTCTTGGGTGCCCAGGCGATAGGGTTTGACGACTCTGTCTTCTGGAGAGTTAACACCGTAGCCGCCTTGCTGACCACGAAGGGTACGGTCTGGGACCTTTTCGTCGCTGACTACGGTTACCAGCCCCTCTTAGCGCCTGTGTGGGACCCCTTGGTCGTGGCTGCAAGGCTCCTCATGAGGACCTTTGGCGAAAAGCCGTTCAAGTGAAATACGTGTTAGAGGCTTTTGTCAATTATTTCCGAGGCAACCTAAGCGCCTTCTTATGGGTCACCTATGGTGATCAGGACCTCAGAGCCGTCGTTCAGGTTAAGCAGGTCACGGAGCCTGACCTCTGCTATGACCTCAACGACGTCACCCTTATACACCGTTATTTCGGGCCTAACTATGTACACCTCAACGGTCCAGTTCAGGAGGGCAGGGTAAGCCAGGACTTTGCCCAGACGCATGTCCTTTACTTTAGGGGGCTCTATAACTATAGGCCTAAGCGACCTCAGGGACTCGTTAAAGGACTCCACGTTATCCTTTATCCTCAGGTTAAGGGTACCTGGGTAAGGGACTATGCCCAGCGCCCTCTTTATGTTATCAGCGTACAGGTTAACGAAGAACTCCCCTTCTCCAACGCCGCTGAACACTATACCCTTGTAGGTGCTCTTCACGTTATGCCCGCAGACTTCGGCAAGAACGCATTTTAAAGTCCTTGTTTTTGAGTCTAGCCAGGTGCTAAATGCCTTGAATCTGAAGGCATTAGGGGCGCTCTTGGTAATAGCCTTGACAACCTTGCTCGCGCTCACGCCTGTGGTGGTCAGCGCTCAGGCAACGCTGCCATTCTCTTTCTCGCTTAACACCACCAGGGGCGTACTCACAATAAGTAACATGTTTTACTCCGTGGGCTTTGACCTACCCCATGGCGCTAGAGCTTACTTCTGGTGGGTCAACGTTTCTCAGCCCACGCTGCTGTCCGTGATACCATTTAACACTACGAGGATTCCAACGCCCTTAGTATCAATATCAGCGCCTAACTCTACAACGGTTCCACTCCCTGGGGCGCTCTCCAGCTCGGCCTGGCAGGCCTCTGAGGTTTCGTCCAACTACTATGCGACGACCTTCGAGCTCACGGCCAACGCCTCGCTGACGGCCCCCTTCCTCCTAAGGGTCTATGTGACGTTCAGCAGGTTGACGCCTCTGATAACCTATCATATAGTAATAACCAATCTGGGCACCATGCCAGCCTTGGCCACGTTAGCTTACGGTATAGGCTATTACCTGCCTTCAGCCTCCCAGTGGAAGGCGGCAGGAACAGTAGTCCTGGCCAATGGCTCTATCGGTCTTGTAACCTTAAGCAATGGATCGCAGCTGGCCTCGCCTATTAATGTAATCAGCGTTGAGGAAACAAACGGTTCGCCGGGTCTGGTCATCGGGCTGACGAACCTCCCCAGCGGAGCTCTAGTCAGGGCGCTAGAAGGTGAGCTCTTCGACGCTGGAGTGAACAGCACGTTCTTGGTGGCCACGTTCACAACTCCTCTCATAAGCCCGCAGGGCAACTACTCCGTGACGTTCCAGGCGTTCGCAACGGGCTTCAACGCCTACGAGCTAGCGTCGGTAGGGGCTACCCTGCCAGCCTACTACCTCTACCCTAACGAGACCAACGGCATACAGATGTCAATGGGGGTAAGCTCCGTGGTCAGCTCACTTGAGGGCACCATAGCTGACCTCAACAGCACTATTAGCAGCCTAGAACAGGAGCTGAGTAACACCAGCGCTAAGCTCTACTGGTATTACAGTCACCTTGAGCAGGCCAGTAGAGCTGAGTCCTACTATCTGTCAGAGGCCCACAGAGGGGGCATACTCGCGGCCGGCATGTTCGTGGTAGGAGTAGTGATAGGGGTCCTGGGCGGGGCGTTCTTCCTATCGCCTAGAGGGGCTGAGGCTGTGACTAAGAAGCCCGCGAGGGCTAAGAAATGAGCTTAGTCCTCAATAGCGAGCTCCCTCACCGCCCTGGACATGTTTACGCACTTGTCTAGGTTCCATAGGATGTCTAGCACGCTCCTCAGCCTCTTCTCGTCAAGCCTCTCCGCAGTAAGCCTCCTGAACTTGTCCTCAACGCCAGCCCTGCTCAGGGGGTTCTTGAAGTGTCCTGGAGGATAGGTCGAGCTATCCGTGAACTTCCTGCCGTCCTTGAGAACGACAGTTATAGTGTTCTTTATGCCCTCAGGGTAGATCTTGTCGTGTTCGGGGTTCACGGAGACCTTCAAGACCTTGAGCACCTTCCTTACGTCATCTGCTAGGTACCTCTGGGGCCTGAAGGTGTCAAGCCATACGTGCCCGTCAAGTAGGGCAGCGGCGACTATATAGGGAAGGCTGTGATCAGCTGTCTCACGGGTCCTGGGGTCCCACTTCTCTGGATCCTTGACTATTATGTTATAGCCTACCGTGAAAGTTTCCACGTGAACAGACTCTATGTCCTCTGGCCTTATGGGTCCCGTCCTCTCCCTTATCTTCAGGGCAGCTTCGACAGCGCTCATGGCGTGGTACTCGACGGGCCAGAACTTTATGCTGGTCTGAAGGATCTTATAGGCCTCCCCGCCCTCGCCTCCCATGGCTGGCAGGCTGAAGCTCTCTCCTCCAAGCGCCACCCTGAAGAAGCCGAACTCGCCCTCAAATATTGGCGAGGGGCCCGTCATGCCCCTCCACGCGAGAAGGGCCGCGAAGAGGCCGTTCCTAGCAGCGTTTGCCGCGGCGCAGCCCTTCCACATGCTCAGCTCGCCAGCCCTTGTTTGCCTGAGCGCGGCCGCGTTAACGGTGGCTAGGTTTATAGCATGCCTTAACTGTTCTTCGTTGAGCCCAAGTACCTTGCCCGCGCCAACAGCTGAGGCTATGGCTATGTAGACCACGTGGTCCCAGCCCTTCGACCTCACGCTGTAGGCGTCGGCAAGCCTAGCCGTGACCTCATAAGCGGCCACAATGCCCTCTATGACGGCCCTTCCGTCGGCCTCAGCTAGCTCCGCCGCCGCGACCACAGGAGCTATGTTGTCGCTCGGGTGAAGGGCCTCCTTTGAGAGGTACGTGTCATTGAAGTCGAAGTACCTGGCAGCGCACCCGTTCGCGAAGGTAACGTGGTCAGCAGGACCCATGGACCTAGTCCCCCATATCGTTGCGGCTATCCTCGAGCTGGCCGACGATCGCGCTATCCACCTGGCTATGCTTGGAGGCTCCTCGTAGAAGGCGCCAAGCGACACCCCAAAGGTGTCAACTATTCTCTTCTTTGTTTCCTCAATTACGTCACTGGGGAGCCTATTAAAGTTGAGGTTCACAGCCCAGCTGGCTATTCTTGAAGCCAAGTCATTCATGGGTCAGGAACCCATAAGCCCTTGGTCTAGACCCTTATTAATTTCTGGCGTTGAGCGGTGTATTGAAGGGCAACGAGTTGCTAACGTTCGCTAAGTACCCCTACCTGGCCGAGTTCCCAGGCTACCTGGTTAAGTCGTATGGGTACCCTGTCACGTTAAGGGAGTTAGCGGAGGACTCCCAGGTAGTCGAGAACGCCAGGAGAAGGCTGAGGGAGGCCATAGAGAAGGGCGAGATCAGCGTCGCTGAGGTCAGCGCTGAAGACGAGGTCTCAGCCTTCTACTTGGCAGCGGCTATAGTGTCAAAGAGCCAGTCAACAAGGCTCGCCGAGCTGCTGGCTGAGGCCGAGTCCAAGAGGGCCCGTAGGCTCCTTGAGGACGAGGATAGGGAGGCCCTCCTAGCTATAGCGAGGTCGCTGGGCCTCAGGGCATCTAAGGCCTACCTTAAGGTGCCCTGGACTATGAGGCAGGGCAGGACCTTTTACAGGACACTAAGCTTTTCCGTCAGCGTGGCCGACTACCTTAGGGTAGTAGCACAGCTGAACGACCCTCGCTGGTCTTTAGTTAACTCCATGGTCAAGGGAGGCCTAGTATACATGGATGATGGGACCTTTAGGGACTTCCTCTCGTTAGCTATAGCCAGGAGAATCAAGGACATAATAAGGACAATCCAGGGCGACGACTCTTTAGGGCCATACGTCGATGAGGCGCTGAGGCTCTTGGCAGCTAAGGAGGCCAAGGTGCCCATAGCTTCAAGCCTGGACGTTAACCTGTTCCCGCCCTGCATGAAGGAGCTCGCTCTGAACCCTAAGTCTAAGGGTGACCGCGGCCTCTACGCGTATCTCTCATTCATAGCCTCCATAGGCGCCCCTCTTGAAGTCCTTACGTCAGAGATATCGCGAGCTCTTGGCATTCCCAGCGAGAGGGCCAAGGCCTTTGCTGAGGCGCTCCTGGCCTCAGGCCTAGGCACCAAGTACAGGCCCTACACCTGTGACGTGATGAGGCAGTACGGCCTGTGCCCTGTCGACTGTGGCTCCAAGACGCCCCTCCAGGCATATCGCCGTCTGGCTAGGAGCCCTCCTGGCAGCCGAGCTGAGACAGGAGCCCAGAGAGCCTCTCCAGCCTCCGCCACCCATCCCTAAGGGCTTCATTGGCGGTCCTCGCCAGGACATATATTGACGTGGGGTTGACAAGTATTACGCCCTCCCTCTTAAGGGGAACCGTTATCTGCACAGCACTGATGAGCTCTAGGACCACCTCCTCACCCAAAGATATAGCGCCGCTGTGCTTGAACCCTGCGTCCCTCGCTGCCTGAAGGGCCTTCGCCGCGCAGTCTAAGCTGGGAGCCTTGGCGTGAACTATCGGGCCTGTGACTTTCAGCCACAGGTCGTCATAGGGTCCGGCCAGGGCGTAGGCCAGGTCAACCGGGCTGATCTCGGCGTGTGTCTTGAAGACTATCCTAGACCTGTCCCTCAGCCAGTGCCACTTCCCATCAACTATGGTTATGCGTCCTGTGCAGCTACTTGTGGTCGTTAGCCCCCCTTCGTTGATGGGTTTCAGAAACTTCTCAGCGCCAGGGTCCAGGTAGCCGATAAGCCTCTCCTCAAGCAGCACGTGTTTTATGTCAGGGCTTCCTGACGACCTCGGCATCAACCACCACCTGATAGAACCTGGGACCCACCATCCTGACAACCCTTGACCCCAGTGATCTCCACTCGGCTCCAAGCCCCCTGAGGTTATCATCAACCAGTTTAGTCGCCTTCTCCTCAGGACTCTCCCCCTTAGAGGCGTGGACATGTAAGTAGACATGGATTACGCCCTTATCCCTCAGGCCCAGGAGGGCATACCTAAGGTATGGAAGCGCGATGTCCGGGAGTGGCATGAGAACCCTGTCCGCCGTCCCCACGAGCCTCTCGCTGACTACCTGGGCTGCGTCCCCGAGGTAGGGTATGACCTTATCTTCGACCCTGTTCAGCCTTATGTTCTCCACCATGTGAGCATAGGCGTCAGGGTTTATGTCAATACTGTGAATGACTTTCGCCTCGGAGTGCTTAGCGATGATTATTGAGAAGGTGCCGACCCCTGCGAACATGTTTATTATGGTCTCACCAGGCCTGACGAGCCTTGTCACCCTGATGTGCTCATAGCTTAGCCTCGGCGTTATGAAGTCCTTACTCACGTCAACTTTAAACGAGCAGCCGTGCTCCCTGTATATCGTCTCAGTCCTCCGCTCTCCCGCGAGGTAGACAAGCCTCCTGACCTTGTGAGGCCCCTCCACGGGGCTGACGGCGAGCCAAGCTGACCTTACGTACTTGTGTTCAGCTAAGAAGGCCTGGGCGAACCTAGCGGCTTCATCTATGTCAGGCGTGACCCCGTAAGGGGGCTTCACTATGGCTATGTCGCCTATTATCTCAACTTTAAACTTTGTCACTACCCTTCACCGGCTTCCTTAGGAGGGCTATGAAGAAGCCCGGCATGCCGTCCTCAGGGCTAAACCTAAGGCCCACTCCGTTATAGCTGGCCCACCTTGAAACCCTCTCAGGCCTCTCCACCTCAAAGCCCATGTCCTCGGCCTGCGCGACAACGCCCTCGTTTTCTATATCTGTCAGCGTGCAAGTCGAGTAGACGAGCCTGCCCCCTGGCTTAAGGAGCCTCCACGCTTCTCTGATGAACTGCACCTGGTAACGGGCTAAGGTGACGGCGTCTCGTAGCGTCTTCTTGTCAGAGAGCTTAGGCACGACGCCTAGGTTTGTACAAGGGGGATCGACAAGGACCAGGTCTACGGCCTCCCTCAAGTTCAGCGGGTCTGAAGCGTAGCGGGAGTCACCGCCTATTACTGTGACCCAGTCAGCGCCTAAGGTCTTGAGGTTCTGCTTGAGCCTCTCGGCCTTGCTTTCTCTGTCTATAGCTATTATCTTGGCTGAAGGCCCTGCGATCTGGGCAACCATCGAGACCTTGCCCCCTGGGGCCGCGTTCATGTCAACTATTAGCTCTCCTGGCCTCGGATCGGCCGTCATAACGGCCCACATGCTTGGCAGGCTCTGGCTATAGATGAGACCCTCATGCACCTCCTTAAGGGCTCCAACCTTGGGGGCCACGTAGACGGACCTCTCCACCTTGACTGCGAGACCAGCTCTCTTGGAGAAAATTTCCTTCGAGTCCATCATCGCTATGCCGACCCCGACAGGCATGCCTTCCGGTGTGACAACTGTGACCCTATCGCCCTTCCTGACCCCCTCAGCCCTTATGACGCCAGGCGCGTAGAGGTCGCTGCCAACGTAGACGGCCTCTGAGGACCTCTTGTCAGCGACTACGATCTTGCCCTCCACGTCTATTTTGTACGGCCCTTCGACCTCCGAGTAGATCGCGCAGTCTATCTCCTCATCCCTGTGAAACTTGAGCCCCAGGAGCTCTAATCGTTGCAGGACCTCCTCAGTAGTGGCCTTCAGCGTGTTAACCCTCACATAGTAGCGTCTAGGAGGCCTGGTGAGCGCCTCAAGTAAGGCCCTGACCCCTCTCTTAGAGACAGGCTCGAGGTTCTCTAGGAGCTCATTGTCATAGTTGAGCGACATCCTTCACGGATCACCACACGAAAACTACTATAACGTTGTTCAGATTAGTGCCAGTAGGTCCCGTCTTTATTAACGCGCCTATCGCCTGCAGGGCCTCATAGCTGTCATTATTACTTAGCGCTCTTAGCGGATTGATACCGATTGATGACAGTTCCTGAGGGACCGCCGAAGTCACTACCGCGCCAGCTGCATCTGTCGGCCCGTCGACGCCGTCCGTAGCTATTGCAAGCAGCGCCGCCTCGTCGTGGCCTATGCCGAGCCTTTTAGCCTCCAAGGACCAGGCGAGGGCAAGCTCCTGGTTCCTTCCTCCTCTCCCTGACCCCCTTACAGTGACGCTGGTCTCGCCCCCAAGTATCAGGGCAGCCGGCCTCCTGACGGGCCTGCCGCTCCTGATTACCTCTGCGGCGAGCGCCGCCAGCACCTTGGCCACCTCCCTGGACTCCCCCTGTAACATTGAAGTGAGGACCAACACGTTGAACCCTCGCTCCTTGAGCCCCCTCTCAAGCTCCTCAAGGACGTCCATATTCCTTGCAACTATCCAGTTATGGGCCCTAGCAGCGTCAGGTGAGCCAGGCTTAAGGGTCTCCTCAATAAGGCCCCTGGCGCCCTTTTCCAGGACCTCAACAACGCTCTTCGGGACCGCGTCAATAAGTCCGTAAAAGTCCAGCACTGACAGCGCGTCCTTGAACGTTGTGGGGTCGACGGCTGTGGGGCCAGACCCTATGTCATGGATTGCGTCCCCAGGCACGTCGCTTGCGTAGAGGCCGTAGACCTCTGAGGGCCTTGCAGCCTTTACCAGGCCTCCGCCCTTGACTTTTGACAGGTGCCTTCTAACGGTGTTTATCTCGGATATTGAGGCGCCCGAGGTCAAGAGCGCCCTGTTAACGTTGACAAGGTCCTCCAGCGAGATGGAGCCTAGGGGTGACTCAGCCAGCGCGGAGGCCCCTCCTGAGACCAGGACTAGGACATGAGCTCCTCCCCTTCCAGCCGTGGCTGCCCACTCAAGGACAGCTGTGCCAGCCCTAAGGCTTCCTGGCGTGGGCAGGGGGTGGCCGCCTCTTATGATCTCAAGGTTGTAGCCCTTTAGCTCCCCGACCTCTATTCTCTCAGGAATTACAATAGCTCCGCCCTCAACCTCGCCGGAGAACGCCTCAAGGGCCCCCAAGGCCATAGATGCTGACGCCTTGCCAATGGCTATGAGCACGACCCGGCCCTTAGGACAACATCTCCTGACGAGATCCCTGGTCCTATTCCTTACGTCGGAGGCCCTAAGTATAATGGGCAGCACTTCTTTAAGCATCAGGTCTCTGTAGTCCTTCATGGAAACCTTTGTTTCACTTAGGTGCTGAGGGCGATAAACATTTTGCCGTGCTTCAAAGTCAGGCGGTGTCGGCATCTGGCCCTTATGCAGGCCAGTACGTAAGCGCTGATTTAACCTCAAGCTTGACCGTTCTAGTCTAGGCCTGGTAGCTACGCTGACGGACGCTTACGGGAGACCTCTAAACAACCTGAGGATAGCTGTGACTGACGAGTGTAACTACAGGTGCTTCTTCTGCCACATCGAGGGGGACCCGATAGGCTCCCCAAGGCCTATAGGCCTTGGGAGGCATCTCATGACCCCTCACGACTATTACATAGTGGCAAGGGCCGCGAAGGCGCTGGGAATAGGGTCATTTAAGGTCACGGGCGGCGAGCCGCTGGTAAGGCGCGATGTAGTTGATGTGGTCAAGTCCATTAAGGAGGGGGCTGGTAACGCTGCCGATATATCAATGACAACCAATGGTTACCTGCTAGCGGTCTACGCCAGGGCCCTCCGCGAGGCTGGCCTAGAGAGGGTCAACGTGTCCTTGCACTCCCTGAACAGGGAGCGATACAAGGCCATAACAGGCGTTGACGGGCTTGACGCGGTGCTCAAGGGGCTTGACGAAGCCTTAAGGGTGGGCCTTAAGGTGAAGGTGAATATCACTGTAACGAGGATAAACAAGGACGACGTGTGGGATGTAATAAGTTACGCCTCATCAAGGGGGTTCAGGGTCCAGCTGATAGAGCTTCAGCCCGTCAACGAGGGGCTCAAGGTCTTTAAGCAGCAGCACGTTTCATTGGCCGAGATAGAGCGCAGGCTCCTGAGCATGGGGGCCAAGGTCCGCTTACGGGACCTCCACAACAGGCCCATATACGTCCTTCCTGATGGAACTGAGGTCGAGGTGGTGAAGCCTTACGACAACCCTGCTTTCTGCGCCGGGTGCACTAGGGTGAGGCTTCTGGCGGACGGTACCTTAACTCCATGTATAAATTACAGGGGTCCTGGCGTCAACTTGCTTAGGAGGATAAGGGGACTTCCTGAGGATGAAGCCGTCGAGGAGGCCAAGAGGGCCTTGTTGGAGGTCAACAGCTTAAGGAGACCTTATTACATGTGGAGGCTTGACATGGACAACGGCATAATTAAGCCGACCAGGTTAAGGCTTAGTCTTCCGTCAAGAAATATAGGTTACTCAGTAATAACAGGGAGTCGAGTTTGAGGTCTTCAGGCCTAATGGTCTTTAAACTTGGATATTAATGTCCTGTGGCCCATCGATGACTGTCTTGGTGCTCTCATAGGCATATCTTGTAATTACTGTAACATGTAAACCAGGGGCGTCAAATGAGGTGTAGAGAAGATAGCGCCTAGAAACGCTATTACAAGAACAGGGTTCGCGGTCCTGAAGACCATCTTTGCTAGCCTCCTGTCCATAGATCTTGAGTAACGGAGGACAATAGAAGAGGACCATACGGCCAGAGGGGTCAACAACGCGTCACCTATCAGGCCCTTTCCTGTGAGCGCCCAGTAAAGCCACATGCTGGCAACCATGAGGGCCATAAAGATCACGACGACCTTCGCGACCCTCTGAGGAGGCGCCACGACCGGGTACATCGGGACCTTAGCCCTCCTGTAGTCGTCGATGTAGTAGTAGACTATGAACCATATGTGCATGGGTATCCACAGAAAGACCGCCAGCGCTAACAGGATTGCGGGCAGCCCTATGCTTCCGGTGGCTGTGGCCCAGCCGCCCAGGGTCGGCATGACGCCAGCCACGCCGCCTGCTATTATGTTAAGTGGTGACCTCCTCTTGAGCAAGACAGTGTAAATAGGTATGTCGAAAACTAGGGCAAGGACGCACGTCAAAAGGACCAGCCAGTTGATCAGGGCAGCCGCCGCGAAGCCTATTGCGATAAGGATGAGCGAGCCTATCAGGGCCTCCCTCCTGGTTAGCCTCCCTGAGGGAACGGGCCTCTTTGAGGTCCTGGTCATCATGGAGTCGAGGTCAACCTCTAGCGCCATATTGAGGGCTGTCACGCCGCCGATCGCGCTAAAGGACGTTACGGCCAGGAGCCCCAGCTTCGTAAGCGAGAGGGGACCGCCAGCAGCAAAGTATGAGGCGAAGGCCGTGAAGGCAAGCAGGGCTAGCTGAGGAGGTTTCGTCATCTCGAGCACGTAGGCTGCTTTCCTCAGCAAGGTCATCTAAGCCAAGAATTAAATAACCCAGAACTTACGTAGCTGTATATGTAACTACTTACGCGCGTTGTCTAGGCCTGTCCTCAAGGCCTTCACCTTTTTAACTATGTGCCTTCCCAACCTTAGACCAGGGCGCGCTAGGTGGCTCAGGCTTCTCAGTCCTCAGGGACGGCTCAGGCCCCTAGGCACTCCAGCAGGGCGTACTGGATCGGCCTGGCGCTCGTAGTGATAGGGCTTCTCCTGCTAGTCTACGTTTTCTACGAGGCCATAGAGGCGTTCCTGGCCACGGGCTCTCAGGTCCAGTTCGAGAGGCACTTTGGGGGCGCCTTAGGCTACCTGAACTCTATGACCTCCTCCAGCTCATCACTTGGCGCCCTCGGGACGTACGCGGACGTGATAATAGTCCTCCTCATAATGGCCGTCTTCCTGGGCATAGCCTTAGCTGCGGCCTCGGTCATAATAGGCAAGGGCGTCGATCTCATCAAGTCATGGGCGTGAAGGCAGTATGAGGATCGGGACCATCGTGTTTTTAGGGGGCGTCCTCATAATAGCGATCTTCGCCCTCCCCCTCATTTACTTCCTTTACTATATTGCGGCTAACCCGTATCAGGCTATCGTAGCGAACATGTCATCGACGCCTGGCCCCCCTTGCGGTGAAACCGAGTACGCGCTGAAGCTCACCTACTCAGACCCCGTACCTATGGGTGACGTCCAGCTGACAGCGACCTTCACGGAGGCCAACGGGTCCTCCTTCGTGTTCAGGGCCTCAGCCAACGTGCTCACAAAAGGCCGTAGTCTCACGCTCTGCGTGCCGTCAGGGGTCCTCGCGTCAGCGAGGGCCGTTAGCTTCAACCTCACGGGCAGCATAGGCTTCGTGTACCCGCTCTCCATATCAAGCTGGCAGCCCGTAGGTGGATAGCCTTGAACGCCAGGGAGGTAGCCAGGGAGGTCATCATAGGGGTCCTCGAGGGCCTCGTCTACATGCTTCTGTACCTGTATCTCTTGCCCGCACTTGTGTCATACCTTGGCGTTCTGGCAGGTCAGCCCTCCCTGAGCGCGGCCTACTCGTACCCTGTCGCCTACGCAGTGGCCTACATTGGGGTCTTTGAGGCGCTCTCAGTGGCGGCGAGGGTCCTGAGGAAGACGGTGTTCAGCCCTATATTTAGGTCGTTGTTGGCCCTCATAGGTCTAGTGGTAGTCCTTTACGTACTGGGGACCGTCATGCCAGGGGGCGTGATAAGCTCCTCCTACTCAGCAGGCCAGGCCAAGTACTCCCTCAGCCTGGACGTGTACCCTCTCGTGCTCCTGTTCGTGGTGTTCCTCGTCCTCCCTGGGGTCGTATTGCCCTTCATAGATTACTTCGTCTACGAGAGGTGAGGGCCGTTGGCGGCAGGGCCTAAAGAAGACGTGTTCTGCAGAATTTGGAGAGGCTTAGAGAGAGCCTACGTGGCATACAAGGACGACAGAGTCATGGTCATTATGGACCTCTACCCCCTCGAGAGGGGGCAGGCCCTGGTAGTGCCCCGAGAGCACTTTCAGTTCTTCTACGAGATGCCTAAGGGGCTTATGGAGCACTTCTACCTCGTCTCCTCAGCGACGGCCCGGGCCTTGAAGGAGCTCTATAAGCCTAAGGCGGTGGCGATGCTCGCGAGGGGGCTCCGGGTCCCCCATTACCACCTGATCCTTATACCCGTAAGGGAGGGCTCCTTCGTTGACAGGCTCTTCTCGCTCATGGATGCAGTTCAGGGCTTCCCTCCAGTGCCCCCTGAGGTCGTCGCGGAGAGGTACCAGGGCCTTGGCCTGTCTCTAAGGACTTACAGGCCATCACATGAGGAGCTCGAGGTCGACTCTGGCAGGCTCGCAGAGCTGATAGCGAAAGAGCTAGGGAGGGCCTGAGCGCTAGCTGTTAACTTCTTTGGACAGTCCTGAGGTTGACCTAGGAGGCTCTTTAAAGCTTAAATGGCGACGTTACAGCGTCTTTCTATGGACCGGTCAGCGGGCCGGTAGCTCAGCTGGAAGAGCGCCGCCCTCGCACGGCGGAGGTCCCGGGTTCAAGTCCCGGCCGGTCCACCAGCTTCTGCCTTGTATGTTAAAGTCAAAAGGCTTTCACATTGGGAGGCCTTCGCAATCGGGCCCTAGGAGACCCTTATAGCCCTTAAGGCTTTTATTTAAGGACGTCGTAAGGGTCGAGGCCTAAGGGCTTGGGCCGCAGGGCCTCTCTCATAGGCGTTTTAGTACCCTTCATGTTGTCAGCTTATGCCGTCTTCTCTATATCAATGGTTGTCAACCAGCTGTCCGAGGCGCTGGCCGCTTCACGGCCTCTAGTTCTCTGGGCTATTCCAATAGACTTCATAGGCGGCGCGATAGGAGGCCTCCTAATAGGTCATCTGGCTGACAGGGCCGGCAGGAGGAAGGCCCTTTACTTGGCGGGCCTCACGTTCAGCCTCGCCGTCCTCCTGGCGTCATCAATAAGGGAGCTCTGGCAGCTCTACCTGGCATGGTTCTTCGTGGGCTTCGGGGTTAACGCTCAGAACGGCGTCTCCTACTCGGTCATAGTGGAGCTGCTGAGGGGCTCGAGGGGGCTCATAGGAGGCCTGATGCAGGGCCTCTACTTCATAGGCTTCTTCCTGGACGCTGTGACCTATTACGTAGTCCCTTCATGGAGGACGTTCTTCCTGGTAGTGGGGCTCGTCAGCCTTTTATTGACGTTGTCCCTGACTTACCTCGTTATCGAGACGTACCCTGCGAGGGCCCAGGGCCTAGGCCTTAGGTACTTTGACCTGAGGCTGGCCGTGGTCACATCAGGCCTTTCAGCTATTGTGGTCGGGGCCTTCATGTTCAGCGTGCCCTTGCTCTCGCTGGTCCCGTCATTCATAGCCTCAATGGACCTGAGCGAGGGCTGGCTCACGTTCCTTTCCATGTTGGGCTTCCTGGGCTTCGTCGTGGCGGGCTGGCTGTCGGACCTGGGCGGAAGGCTTAGGACTGCCGTGGCGCTCAGCGGCCTCGGCCTCCTCTCATCACTTGCGCTGGCCCTGACACAAGGGGGTTACGCGGGCCTCACGGCGCTTTCACTGATGTTCTTCTCCTCAGGCTACTTCTCATTCACAGGGGTCTGGGCCAGTGAGACCTACCCAGCGGAGTTCAGGGCCACGGGGACGAACCTGGTCTTCCTGGTCGGGAGGATAGTCGGGGGCTTCTCAACGATCATAGCGGCTTACCTATACTCCTCGTCGCTCAGGGTTGGGACGGCGCTGACCTGCATCATAGCCAACTCTTTGGCATTAGCTGGAGGGGCCCTTTACGTGGTTGGCCTAAGGGTAAGGTCGTCAAGGGGCCCATGAGGCCTCGCGTCAGCCCTCAGCACTTTACCAGCCCTTATCACAAATTTGCTGAAAGAAGGCCTAAAGCTAGAGGCCCCTCGGGGCTTTACCTGAGGCCATCGCCAGGAAGAGGGAGAGGAACACCGCGCCAAGGCTCCTGTTCAGGGAGCCCCTCATCGAGCTGAGCTGCCTGTCAGCCCTGAGGAGCTGCGAGGGGTCTATCTCATGTCTTTTCGAGAGGTCCAGCAGCTCAGGGCTCTTCGAAAGCTCTGACGCAACTGCCAGGTAAACCCTCACCACCCCTGCAAGGGGGGAGCGGAGGCCCTCGTACAGCCTTGTGAGGCCTAACAGCCACTCGTAGCCCTTAAGGTTAATTGAGAAGCCCTTGTCGACCTCTGAGAGCAGCTCGAAGGTGTCCCCCAGGCTAAGGCCGTTTGACTTCACGTAGTTCTCCGTAAGGTTCCTCCTGGACAGGTGCTCCAGGAGGTCGACGTCCCCGGAGTCGCCTATGCCCTCCACCAGGTCAATAACGTCGTCAGGTAGGCTTGAGTACAGTATCCTAGTTATTAACGTCCTCAGGGACTCATACACCTTCACGTTGGAGGCCGACGAGTAGCCTACCATGGCAGCGGCAGTAACGGCTGCCGACCAGAGGCCCACCAGGGGGGTCTCGCCACTGGACTCAAAGGCGTCCTTGAGGGCCCTCGCCAAGACCCCTCCAAGGCCTAGCTCCTGCGCGCTCAGCTTGCCCTCGCCTAGCGCCCTGCCCCTCCTATAGGCCTCCTCCAGGTGGGGCTCAACGGCGACGTACTCCAGGAGCCTCCGCTCGAAGTCCGCGTCACCCATGAGCCTATGGACGGAGCCCGGCTTGATAGGGGCTGAGATAGTTAGCAGGACTGCTCTCTTTAAGTCAGTCAGCAAGCTATACGCCCTTCAAAGGGTTGGCGCGGAGGTCCTTTAATTTCGTGGCGCGGCCCTGCTGAAACCTTTAAAATAGCTAAACTGAGATAGAGAGCCCACGATAATATTTTTTAACTTTGACGTTTCAGGCGGTGAAATATGGCCGAGAGTCTTGGACGTAGGGGAGTTAATAGCGTTATTTAGCGCGGTCATAGGTCTCATAGGGGTTGCCATTGCTGTCGGCCTGGCCCGATGGGTCCTAGGACAGGACCCAGGCCCCGAGAACGTTCGCTTCATATCAGAGGCCATAGCCACAGGCGCCAGAGCCTACCTCTTCAGGCAGTATAGCTACCTCTCCATAATCTTAGTGGTGCTGGCGATAATCATAGGTGTCGGCATAACGTACGTGGATCACAGCCTTGCGCTGGGAGGCTTCACGGCCCTAGCTTTCATAGTGGGCGCCGTGGGCTCCATGATGGCAGGTTACCTTGGCATGTACGTCACTACTAGGTCGGCCTCAAGGGCCTCCATGGCGGCCAGGTCCGGCGTCTATGAGTCGCTAAGGCTCGCCTGGCGCGCGGGGGCCGTCATGGGCCTCTCCCTGGCAAGCATAGCGCTGCTCCTCATAAGTGTCCTGTACATAGGCTTCACGGCAGCGATACCTAAGGAGTGGGCGCTGGCCCTGGTTTCCATGGCCTTCGGCGCCAGCCTCGTCACTCTCTTCATGAGGGTGGGCGGAGGCATTTACACCAAGGCTGCTGACCTGGGCGCCGACCTGGTCGGGAAGATAGAGAAGGGCATACCTGAGGACGACCCCCGTAACCCGGGCGTGATAGCCGATAACGTTGGCGACAACGTCGGCGACGTAGCCGGCATGGCGGCTGACGTCTTCGAGTCGTACATAGTTATAGTCACCGGGACTATGTTCCTGGCATGGGTTATGGGATGGTACACAACATACCCGGTACTGGTGGCGTTACCGTTAATTTATGGGGCCCTAGCGCTGATAGCGACCTTCATAGGGGTAGCCATAATTAGGCTCAGGGGGTCACAGCACCCGCTCACCGCGATCTCCTACGACATATACGAGACCATAGCCATGGCCGCAGTGCTGTTCTTCATCGTAAGCCTCTTCATCCTTAAGGGCCTCGGGACGTTGGCTATGGTGTTGGCGCCCCTCGCCGCCTCCTTAGGCGCTGTGCTAGCCCCTATAGTGCTGGCGCTTACAGGGTACTACACCCATTACACCTACAAGCCCGTTAAGTCCATAGCGCAGCAGGCTAAGATCAGCGCGGCCACGGTCATAGTCACAGGCTACTCCTACGGTCTGCTGAGCGCCATACCGGTAATTATCCTCATAGCTGTCGTGTTAGGCATAACTTATGTAATAGGGTACTTTGCCTTCTCACACCTGGTTTCAGCACCTCTCCTGAGCGGCTACTCAGGCTTCCTCGCCGGCATATACGGGACGGCGTTGGCCTCCGTGGGCCTGCTGTCAGTGGCCGGCATAATAATAACGGCTGACTCCTTCGGGCCCGTCAGCGACAACGCCGCTGGCGTCGCCGAGATGGCGTCGCTTCCAGAGGACGTGAGGGACAGGCTTGACGTGCTTGACGCCGTAGGCAACACTACAAAGGCCACCACCAAGGGCTACGCTATCAGTAGCGCTGCCCTCGCCGCCCTCGTCCTGTTCATCGGGTTCATCTTTGAGGTCCTTAAGGTGTCTCAGACATATGTGGGTAACATTGACGTCTCAGCGGCGCTGGGAAGCCTTATGGTGGTCAACCCTAACGTCCTAATAGGGGCCCTCATAGGTATTATAGTTGTCTACTTCCTAGCAAGCAGGACGCTTGGCGCCGTTGGAAGGACCGCTATGGAGATCGTTGAGGAGATAAGGAGGCAGTTCCGCGAGCACCCTGGCATCATGGAGTGGAAGGAGAAGCCCGACTACGCAAGGGTGGTCGATATAGCCACCAGGAGGGCCTTGGCGGAGTTCACGACGCCTGTCGTGGTAGCGATAGTAGCACCCATAGTGGTGGGGCTCGTACTTGGCTGGCAGGCGGTGGCAGGGCTCATACTCGGCGCTATCCTGGTCGGCGTCCCGAGGGCGCTCCTCATGGCTAACGCCGGCGGGGCCTGGGACAACGCCAAGAAGTACATAGAGGCCAACCTGGACCCAAGCCTGGGCGGCAAGGGCAGCGACGCCCATAAGGCAGCCGTAATAGGCGACACGGTTGGCGACCCCTTCAAGGACACCACGGGCCCCTCGATGAACCCCCTGATCAAGGTCCTCAACACGCTCTCGGTCGTCTTCGCGCCGCTGATAATTGCCGCAAACGTGGCCCTAGGGGTTTCGATTATTCATGGCCTCCTGGCCCTCTGAAGGGCTTAGAGCTCATTAATTTTTAAACCCCTTGGTCCTATCTCCTTGACGCCAGGAGGAGGATGAAGGGTGTCCAAGCCCAGCTATGTGCTGTTTGACGTGCCTGACGACCTAGCGGAGGAAGTGTATAAGCTGGTAACTAAGGCCAGGGAGAGCGGGAAGGTGAAGAAGGGAACCAATGAGACTACGAAGGCTGTCGAGAGGGGTCAGGCCAAGCTGGTCGTGATAGCTACTGACGTGGATCCACCGGAGATCGTAGCTCACCTGCCGCTGCTCTGCGACAGCAAGAAGATACCATTCGTCTACGTGCCGAGCAAGAAGAGGCTCGGCGAGGCGGCCAAGATAGACGTGGCGGCCGCCAGCGTAGCCATACTGGACCCAGGCGAGGCGGCTGAGGACATGAAAAGGATAATAGAGCGCGTCAAGGAACTCCGCGCGAAGGCTGGCAAGTGAGGCCTGAGGGTGCATGCCGGAGAGGTCGTCGTTCAGCCAGGTAGTCAGGATAGCTAACACCGACATACCGGGCGAGGAGACGTTAGTCTATGGCCTCTCTAGGATAAAGGGCTTAGGCTACACCACGGCCTTAGCCATAGCCAGGAAGCTCGGGCTCGACCCCACGGTGAGGGTGGGCTACCTGTCAGCCGAGGCCCTGAAGAGGGTAGAGGACGCCGTTAACGACCTTACTAAGCTGGGCCTCCCCTCATGGCTTTACAACAGGAGGAAGGACTACGAGACGGGGCAGGACCGCCACCTTGTGGGGGCCGAGCTGATATTCGCGGCGAGGAGGGACATAGAGAGGGAGATAAAGATAAGCTCCTGGAGGGGCGTGAGGCACAAGCTCGGCTACAAGGTGAGGGGACAGAGGACGCACACCACAGGAAGGACAGGGATGACTGTTGGAGTGAGCAAGGCTGCAGCGGCGCAGCCGGCTGAGAAGGGTGGTGGCGGTGGGGGATCCCAAGAAAAGTAGGCGGAAGTGGGCAAGCCCAGGCCACCCCTGGGTTAAGGATAGGCTACAGCGCGAGCTTGAGCTCATGGGCAAGTACGGACTCCGCAACAAGAGGGAGATATGGATAGCGGAGTCTATAGTCAGGGGCTTCAGGATGAGGGCCAGATCGCTCCTGGCGCTCCCCGAGCCCGAGAGGTCGCAGGCCGCGAAGAGCCTTATTGACAGGCTTTACAGGATGGGCCTGGTGGGGAAGGACGCAACGCTTGATGACGTCCTCGGGCTCACAGTTGAGAACGTCTTGGAGAGAAGGCTTCAGACCATGGTCTACAGGAAGGGGCTCGCCAAGACCGTCTATCAGGCCAGGCAGCTCGTAGTTCACGGCCACATAGCGATAAGGGGCAAGAGGGTCACAAGCCCAGGGTACCTGGTCCCAAGGGACGAGGAGGACAGCATAGGGTACGCGCCTGGAAGCCCGTTTGCCGAGATGGCGGCTAAGGCGCAGGAGGGTGGCGAGGGTGTCGCTCAGGGAGCTTAAGTGGGGTGTGGCCCACATATACAGCAGCTTCAACAACACCATAGTCCACATAACTGACATGAGTGGCGCTGAGACGGCTGCGAGGGTCTCTGGCGGGATGGTCGTTAAGGCTGACAGGGAGAAGCCCTCGCCATACGCCGCTATGCTGGGGGCCGCGAGGGCAGCCCAGACGGCGATGGACAGGGGGATCACGGCCATACACATAAAGGTCAGGGCTCCTGGTGGACATGGCCCCAAGACGCCTGGGCCGGGCGCCCAGGCGGCCATAAGGGCGTTAGCAAGGGCTGGCTTCGTGGTTGGGAGGATAGAGGACGTCACGCCCATACCTCATGACACCACCAGGAGGCCTGGCGGCAGGAGGGGAAGGAGAGTCTAACCCTTCGACATCTCGCTGACATCGCCCTTCACACAGAGAGGCTTGCGGACAGTTTTTAAGGGGCCGTGAACGTCATTTTCACTACTTAAAGGGGACCCCAACCTGCTCCTTTTAAAACTCCTAGCCTTGTCCCTCTTAGGGCTAAGAGGTTGACGCAGAGGTCAGTAGAAATAGTCGAGATGGAGGGCAACAGGATAATAGTGTCCATGGAGGGCTTCCCGGTAGCCTATGGGAACGCGCTGAGGAGGCTTGCCCTATCGGACGTGCCCTCGATGGCTATAGACTTCGTCTACTTCTACGACAATGACACAAGCGTCTTTGACGAAATAATAGCGCACAGGCTCGGGCTCCTGGTCCTCAAGTCGGACGAGGTCTTAAACAAGTACGGCAGCCCGGAGGAGTGCAGGGAGGCCAGCGAGAACGATGAGCACTGTTACGTGAAGGTCTACCTAGAGGCAGAGGCCGGGGCAGATTCAACGGGCTTCTACGTCAAGGCCTCTGACCTGAAGTTCTCAGACCCCTTAGTTAAGCCCGTCTACCCGGACACACCCTTAGTGTACTTGGCGCCTGGCCAGAGGATTCACCTAGTGGCCTACGCGAGGCTGGGCAGGGGCTTCGAGCACGGCAAGTGGAGCCCGGCCTCCGTCTCCGTGCTGAGGTACGCCACCTACGTGGAGTACGACTCCTCTAAGGCCACTTCGGAGTGTGTGGACTGCCTGGCCGCGTACCCTGAGCTGGTCAATGCCATACAGGAGGGCGGAAAGGGCAGGGTAGAGCTCGACGTGAAAAAGCCTTCAAGCGCGCTCAGGTACTGCGAGAAAACGGCATGCAAGGGCACCATAGAGGTCACCTATAACCCTTCAAAGCTTTACCTAGTCATAGAGTCGACAGGCGCCATTGAGCCGCCACGTATAGTCTATGAGGCCACGAAGTGCCTTGAAAGGAAGGTGGAAAAGCTGTTAAACGCTCTAGAGGGCACACCAGTGGCTTAGGGTGGCGACCAAGATGAGGAGGACAGGTCCCACAAACCAACTGCTGAGGGATACAATAGAGCTGCTCGAGAAGAGGTCCAGGGAGAGGCCAATATGGGGCAGGGTAGCTGAGCTCCTATCAAAGCCGACTAGGGAGAGGCCAGCTGTCAACGTGAGCAAGATAAACAGGTACGCGTCGGACGGCGACATAGTTATCGTCCCCGGCAAGGTCCTAGGGGCCGGTAACATCAGCAAGAAGGTGACAGTGGCCGCCTTCAGCTTCTCAGCCAAGGCGGCTGAGAAGATAAAGACCGCGGGCGGAAGGATTTTAACCTTAAGGGAGGCCGTCGAGCAGGTGCAGGATTACAGCAAGGTCAAGATACTGGTGTGAGGGATGGACATGGCTCAGCCCAAGGGGGTTGAGGCAAAGGAGGTAGTTATAGACGGCGAGGGCGCCATATTGGGGAGGATGGCCAGTCTCATAGCTAAGCTGCTTCTCGAGGGCCATAGGGTCGTAGTAGTGAACGCTGAGAAGGTGGCGGTCAGCGGCGACCCGAGAAGGCTCGTAAAGTTCTACAGGGACACAGTGCTCGGGGTTAAGTCGCACTTCTCGCATAAGTGGAGGCCGAAGAGGCCAAGGTCGCCTCAGCGGCTGGTGATAAAGGCTGTGCACGGCATGTTGCCTAAGGACAAAAGGGGCGAGGACGCGCTTTCACGCCTGAGGGTTTTCGTCGGCGTGCCCAAGGAGTACGCTGGGAAGGCTTCTAGGCTGCCGGAGGGGTTTACGGTAGCGAAGCTAACAAAGGCTAAGTATGCCACGCTAGGCGAAATTGCTAGGCAGCTGGGGTGGAAGGTTGGAGCGTCAGCAGCCTAAGGGGGCTCATGAGGCAACAGAGCAGGCGGCAGGCCAGTTCATAGTCTCTGTTGGTAAGAGGAAGACAGCCATCGCCAGGGCCTACGTAAGGCCTGGCTCAGGCCGCGTAAGGATAAACGGCACCCCACTTGAGCTGATCCCTATGGAGGTCGTCAGGCTTAAGATAATGGAGCCTCTCATCATAGCGGGCGACGCTGTCAGGAGCGTTGTAGATATCGACGTTAGCGTGAAGGGAGGGGGGTTCATGGGGCAGGCCGAGGCCGCCAGGATGGCTATCGCCAGGGGCCTTGTGGAGTTCTTCTCAAAGTGCGTCTCGGACCAGTCTCCCGAGGGCTGTGAGAGGAGCAGGGCCGTCGCTGAGAAGCTGAAGGCGCTGTACAACGAGTACGACCGCACAATGCTCGCTGGCGACTACAGGCGCACTGAGCCCGAGAAGTACATGAGGTACAGCGCCAGGAGGCGCTGGCAGACCTCATACAGGTGACCTGGCGTGCTGCCTCCTATTAGGTGCTTCACCTGTGGTGCCCCTCTGGGCCACCTCTGGGAGGAGTTCCAGAGGAGGGTCAGGGCAGGCGAGGACCCTGAGAAGGTCCTTGACGACCTGGGCGTCTACAGGTACTGCTGCAGGAGGACCCTTTACACCAGCGTCGTTTATATAGAGCAGGTGGCCAGGTACAGCACAGTGAGGGTCTCAAAGCTGAGGGCCTATGCTAGAGGGGGTGAGGAGACGTGAGCGAGGAGAATGAGGAGGCGCCTCAGCCCACTACGAGCGTGTCGCAGCAGATAACAGAGGCTGAGGAGAAGGAGCTCCTAGTCCCCTCTGAGCTTTACAAGAAGGCAGGCGTGGTCTATGGGACGCAGATATGTACGAAGTACATGAGGCAGTTCGTCTACAGGATACTGCCCGACGGCTTCTACCTCCTCGACGTGAGGAAGGTCGACGAGAGGATAAGGGTGGCCGCGAGGTTCCTCTCGTCCTTTGACCCCTCCAAGATCGCCGTGGTGGCGACCAGGATCTACGCTATCAAGCCCGTCACCACCATGTGCGAGAAGATAGGGTGCAAACCCATAGTGGGCAGGATACCCCCAGGCATATTCACCAACCCAAAGCTCGAGGTCTACTTCGAGCCGGAGGTCGTGGTAGTGACAGACACCAGGACTGACAGGCAGGCCGTGGAGGAGGCGTCAAAGATAGGCGTACCTGTAGTGGCTCTGGCCGACACCGATAGTAAGGTTGAGGACGTAGACCTGGTAATACCGGTGAACAACAAGGGCCGCAGGAGCCTGGCGCTGGTCTACTGGCTCCTGACCAGGGAGATCATGAGGAACAGGGGCCTGCTGCCGCCTGGCCAGGAGCCGCCGTTTACCTATGAGGACTTCATGGCTGGCAAGGGCCCTGAGACATAATCTTCCTGCACTTGTCCCTCAGGACAGCTAGGGCCTCCCTTATGGCCTCGGTCTGCTCTGCTATAGCGACCATCTTGCCAGCAGCCCGCTCCCTTGAGGCCAGCTCGCTGACCTCCCTCTCAATTAGCTCAAGTCTGATCGCAATCAGGTCTATTAGGTCCAAGGGGTCCTTACGGTAAATGTCCTCCAAGGCGCTCCGCCTTCGGTTCGGGCTTTGAGAAGGGGGTTAAGCTTAAAAGGATAGGGGGGTTAGAGCATAAAGGACTTATATAGGGGGGTGGCCACCATGCAGAGCCTATATGAGATCAAGAAGGCCGGTCCAAGAGTAGTGGGCCGTCATGTCTACGGTAACCTAAAGGGCTGCCGTAACGTTGAGGCTCTGCGCAACCCCTCGATGCTGGAGGATCTGTTGAGGAAGGCCGGCGAGGAGGGAAACATGACGATACTTGACGTGAAGTCCTGGAAGATAGGCGAGGGCGTCAGCGCCGTAGCCATAGTCCTGGAGAGCCACATAACGATACACACATGGCCTGAGTACCGCTTCGCAACAGTCGACGTCTACAGCTGCGGTGCCCACACGGACCCCAGGAGGGCCTTTGATTACATAGTTAGGGCCCTCGACCCAGAGGAGGTAGCAGTGGGCTCAGCCGACAGGAGTTTGGAATAGCTTACCTTGGGTGGCCCCCACCCTTAACTAATTAGCCTTTTCTCATAGATCGTGTTGCCTTAGGGCTTCAATGAGCTCTTCCGCGTCGCTGGCGTAGACCCCCAGCAGAACCCTCTTCCCCAGGGCCTCCAGGGCGCGAACCATCGTCGGGCCCATGTGGAAAGCTACAACCACGTCTACGTTCTTCAGCGTGTTAAGCACCGCCAGGTGCCACCTCGCGTGCTCCGGATCCCTATCGTCCTCTTCAGTATGGTGATGATGGCCGTGCCTGCCTGGAGGCTCTGCGGACACCTCACGACACTCCTTGTTAACGATTCTGTGGTCGACGACGTCCAGCACCACGAATCTGCGGGTTCGAGGACCTGTTGTGCTGATGTTCTCACAGTCAGCCGAAGGGTACGCTACCTTCAAGCTCTCACATATCGAAAAAGCGATATAACTCCCTTAAAAAGCAGATGTTAGGCTCAGGAGTAGCTTCCTAGGATCTCCTTGGCTCTGTTTATCGCTTCCTTAAGCCTTGAGTTCTCCTCCGCTAAGGCTTCCAGCTGCCCCTTGAGCTCAGCTATCTGCTTCTCGTAGGGCTCCTTGCACTTGCTTTCCTCGACGAACGTGTCTATCTTGACGTCCTCGAAGACTAATCTCTTCTCGCCCTCGTCGTACCTGAGGGTTACCGTGACCCTAATGAGGTCAAGCTTGCCCAGCTTACGCTGCTCGACTATCTCATGATATAGTTGCTTGTTGAGCTCAGCGACGTCCCTTATGACGACGTCCTTGGGGACATACTTACCGAGGGCCACTAAGGCTACCCTCCTCAGCTTGTCAGCGTAACGGGCCGCTATGATGACGCCTGTGCTTATCTGGTACCTGTTGGCGCCCAGGACTGAGCTCCTGGCCACCGTGGCCTCGTACTCCTCGGCCCTCTCTAGGTCCCTCGATACCTCCTCAGGGGGCTCCTTAGGCCTCTCACCCAAAGAGGGTCCCACAAAATATTTTGAACTGAAAAAGCTTAAGTTTTTCCAACGTTGCAGAGCCTGTAAGTCCTTACCTTCCTCCTTCCCCTCAGCAGGGCGTTAACGCAGACGACGCCCTCCTCCTCAAGGGCCTCAAGGGCCTTGTAGACGCCCCTTAGTGTGTACCCCGTCAGTTGCTCCCAGACCTCATAGGCCGTCACGTCCCTGTCGAGGCGCGCCAGGACCTCTATCACCTTCTGCCTCAGCTCAGAGCCCCGCCTGCTAAGCCCTGGCCTCCTGAGCCCTCCGGTTATCACTACAATGCCCTCCTCGGCCTCCGCGACGGAGTAAGCGGCCGCGGCCAGCGGCCTGGCGTATATGCCCCTCCTGGCGAGGGAGACCATGGCGTTGGTTACCTCCTCAGCCCCAACGTACACCCTCTTGACGTCCCTTAGCATGTCAAGGGTCGGAGGCTCCGCGGAGCCTCTTACGCTGACGGCCACAAGCTCAGGCTCGCTGGCCCCCGCGCTCTCGGCGGCCTCCCTGAAGCCCTTCCTCATGGCAAAGGTCAGGAGGCCTGTGCTGGCGGGCACGAAGACCCTGTCCGCGCGGGGCATCTGCTCAACTATCTCATACGATATCGTCTTAAGCCCCTCTATCGTGTACTGGTTCTCATAAGTGAGCTCAGGCCTGCCGGTGAAGTCAAAGGAGGCGCCGAGCCTTGCCAGGTTCACTGTGTCAAAGGGGTCAAGCTCCTCAGGCCTGGCGTAGACTACCGTGTGGGCCCTCACGAGGCCTGCGTAGAAGGCCATGGAGGGGCCAAAGTCGACGGAGTAGCCAACCCTGTAGATGTCCCTTACTAGCCCGCTTACGAGGGCTGAGGACGCCCTGTCAGCGTAGCTCCCTGTGGGGTTCCTGGTCTCAAGCTTAGCCAACACGGGCCCAAGCCTCACCACGGGCGTGTACCCCTCCCCGGCTGTCGCCAGCCTCACGGGCCTGAACGCCAGCATGTCAGCGTACCTCCACATGCTTGGGACGTCCCTCTTCACAGTCCACCTGAGTCCATGGCAGACGTACACGAGGAAGCTCCCGCAGCGGGGGCAGCGCAGCTCCCCCTCCTGGGCCTCGTAACCGCACCTAGGGCATGTGAGCCTGCACTCCGACAGCGCTATCACCTTACGAGGCTCAGGGGCATGGGCTCCCGTGACGGCAGGACTATCAGAGCGTCAAACACGAACGCGAGGCCGACGAAGAAGAAGGAGACGTGCATGTTGAAGGGCCACAGGACCGCGGCAGCGATCTGGGACACATAGGGCGTCAAGTTATACCTCCTGGCTGACGACCAGCCCATCATCACGGGCAACATCATGGGCGCGTGTATCAGGACGAACAGGCTTATCGCGCCTAAGGTCACCATGTGAATCAGTATGAGGGGGTTCAGCCTGAGGGCCGCGGAGGCTATCAGGACGATGCCAGCCACAATTAGGGTTGAGAAGGCGAATGCGTGGCCGTAGAGGAAGTAAAGAGTTCCGCCCCGGGCTATGGGTGAGGGTGAAGCCCTTGCCTTAGCGTAATAGCTCCTAAGCCTATCGCCCCTGAAGGCTAGGACCGAGACCAACATCGAGGCGCCTAAGAGGACGTTCGAAAGCCAGAGGTCCCTGAGCAAGGCAGCTGGGACGGCCGCGCTCAGGAAGGCGAAGACGAGCCCTGTAAGGGCCTTAGAGGGGACGTCGCCAAATGTCGAGGGGAACGAGTGAAGGGTTACCGAGTAGATAGCGCCTATCGCCTCAACGATCACAAATAGCAAGGCTAACCGGAAGAGGCTCAGCCACGGCGCTCCAAGCAGGACGACCCCTGCCAGGGCCTGTGTATACCCTAGCATCGCCACAGATAGCTTGACGTCCCACTTCCTCAGGGCATAGGCGGTAAGGGAGGCCAGAAGGGAGCCGAAGACGACCAACGAGACTCCCAACGGGACCTCAGGCCCTCCCAGGGAGGCCATGAGGCCCGTTGCCGCGACGGCCCAGCCCATAATTGACGCTAGGGCCTCTAAGGCCCTGGAGACCCTTGAGACCCCCTTTAGTGAAGATGAGGCGTAGGCCACCGCTACGCCCGCTATGAACGTGGGCAGGACTGCCTCGAACATCAGCCTCGCGTGGTAAAGGCTAAGGCCTGTCGTGACCACGTAAAGGGCCGCTACCAGCTCGGCCATTGATATGTAGACTAGAAGCCTGGAGGTCAGCCTTGTCAACCTGGTCGGCAAGGCTTCCTCACCTAGAGCTCGAGCCAGTCGCCTGCAACTGCCTCCTTAGCCTCTATGCCGAAGCGCCTAGCCTCCCTTAACACCAGTTCGCCGCTACAGTGAAGCGGTATCATAGTCCTTACGCCAAGCGAGGCCAAGGCCTTGAGCTCTGTCTGGACGCTCTCAGGCGGGCTCCACGCGAGGTGAAGCCCGCCGACCACGGCGAACGGCTTCACGCCAGTATCGTTAAGGGCCTTGGCGACGATCCTTGAGGGGCCTGGGTGGGAGCAGCCTTGGACCGTGACTAGCCCCTTACCTCCTAGGTTTACCACGAGGGCCTGTTCATAGGGCGGGCCGTACTGTTGCGAGAGCAGGAAGGCCCCAGGGAGCACCTCGCCTCCCGTGACGACCTTCCTGACGGGGAGCCCTAGGTCCTCTATGGCCCTCTCGAGCCGCCAGGAGGCGCCGGCTGGTATCAGTACAGAGGCCCTGACGCCAGCCCTCGCAAGGGCTGGGAGCCCTCCTGTATGATCAAAGTGCTCATGGGATATCAGCACTAGGTCTAACTTGGACAGGTCGACCCCCATGGCTGAGGCGTTGAACTCTAGCACTGCGTCAGAGGGGCCTGTGTCGAAGAGCACTCGCCACCTCTCGCTCTCAAGGTAGAGCGAGAGGCCGTAGTCAGCCCTCAGGTTGGCCCTGGCCTTACTGTCGACAAGGACGCCAACCCTCAGCCTGTTCACAGCGTTCAAAAGCGCCCCTGAAGCAGACGGTCTGCAACGCTTTAACTTCTTAACTTCACGTGGGCTCAAAAGAGCTTTAGGCGACCAGTTATCCTGTCGACAAGCTCAGCTGGTGCAGGCCCCACAGCGACCGCCGTAACGGTGCCCGGGGGGAGCTGGGTGAGCCCCGCGTCCTCTATGATGGAGGCAGGCAGCCCGGCCTTGACGGCCTGCCTGTAAACCGCCTCCAGCTCCTCCCTGCTCTCGACCCTGAGGACGACCTTCTTCTGCCCTTCTGCCAGCCACTCCTCAGCCCACTCCTTCCACTGCCCGCCAGCCCTCAACGCCTTAACCAGGGCGTCACAGGCCGCGTGCGCGGCCTGGGCGGCGGCCTTGCCGCGGCCCATGTTAAGGTCTTTCCTTATCACTATGGCCTGCTTCATCTCCCCCTTCATATTACCTTACCCGAGGCCAGGGCGCCAAACAGGGCCGAGTAAACGCCCGCCGTCAGGGGATCAGTGTTGAAGAGAACCTTAATTAGCCTCAGCCCCCTGGAGCTGGCCAATAGCTCCAGGTCCATGTAGTCGTGAGACTCGGCGGTAGTTTCCATCAGCACGGCTACATCACCGGAAAGCCTCTGAAGCTCCTCGAGGGGCAGGGCGCCATGACAGGCGCCAGAGGCCTGACACAGGTACCTGGCCCCGGGCTCGACGGACGACGTGTAGAAGGCAGAAAAGCCCTGGAGGGCGCTGACCTCGACTATTAGGTCCCTGTAGCTCTCCTCAGTCCACTCGACAGCGCCGTCGAGGGCCTCCAGCTCGGCCTGAACCCTTGAGGCCCTTGTCCCAAGGGGCTTAGGCGACCAGATTACTGACGCGAAGATCATGGTCATTAAGGGGGCCTCAGGGGGGACCTCTACCCTTCTCACGTTTTCATACCTTGAGATCCTGGCCTCTAGCACCTCGTGGATCGGTGGGGCCACGAAGTAGACATCAGAGCCTAAAATGGCGGCCTCCTCGGCAGCCCTCACGGCCCTGTTGTCCTTTTGCGAGAGCGCGTAGATGATGACCTTTGGGAACTCACGGTAAGGCATTATGAGCACGGAGGCCTCCGTGGGCCCTACAAGGCTCGCCCTCGAGCCCGCGCTCAGGAGGCCCACGTAGAGGACCTTGGCCGCCGCCACAGCGTCAGGCGAGGAGACTATCAGGACATCGTTAGGGAGCTCAGGCCTTGGCAGGGACCTGGCAGCGCTCAGCGCCTTTAGTATGCGCGAGCGAGTCTCGCTACTGGACTGCATTCTGAAGCGCCCTGCAGCAGCTACAGCGTGAGGGATCTGGGTCGCCAGAGAGCTTGGGTATAACTTCATATAAGACCTTGCGGGCCTTCTCAGTGTTCTCACTCATGACCTTAGCTACCTCAGCCGCAGTGACGGGGTGCTCGGCCCACACGTCGTAGTCCGTCACGGTGGCCAGCGTGGCGTAGCAGAGCTCGGCCTCGCACGCCAGGTTCACCTCAGGGACTAGCGTCATGCCTATTATGTCGGCCTTGAAGAAGTCCCTCCAGACCCTGCTCTCAGCCCTTGTCGAGAACCTCGGGCCCTCTATGCATATGTAGGTGGCGCCCTTGTGGACCCTATAGCCCAGCGACCTGGCAGCCTCGTAGAGCCTCTCCGAGAGGTCTTCACAGAACGGGTCCGCCATGCTCACGTGGACTGTAACAGGCCCGTCGAAGAACGTGTACTTCCTCCCCTTGGTCATATCAATGAACTGGGTCGGCACAACTAGGTCCCCAGGCCTCATCTCCTCCCTGAGGCTTCCAACTGCCGAGACGCTTATCACCCACTTGACCCCTAGGGCCTTCAGGGCCCATATGTTGGCCCTGTAGTTGACCATGTGGGGCGGGTACCTGTGACCCCTGCCGTGCCTTGGCAGGAAGGCCACCTTGACGCCCTTTATCTCGCCGACAGTTATGTAATCGCTTGGCTGTCCGTAGGGGGTGTTGACCATCACCTCAACAGGGTTCTCCAGTATGCCAGCCTCGTAAAGACCAGAGCCGCCTATGACGCCGACCTGGGCCCTTACCCCCGAGGGCTTAACGATCTCGAACAAGGGCAGCCCTAGCGGAGGACTATAAGGTTAGCATTTAAACTTGACCGAGGCTAACTCCTGAGGAGACCATGAAGGCCTTCGCCCTCGTCATAACGAGCGACAGCGTCTTCAAGGGCGTTGTAAATGATGAAATAACCCCAATAGTTGAGAAGGCCCTAGAGGAGGGGGGCTATCAGCTGGTCCACAGGGTTGTGGTGCCTAATGACGTATACGCCATAAGGGAGGCCGTGGCAGACGCCGCTTCAAGGGCTGACGTTATTCTGGTCACGGGCGGGACGGGGCTCTCGCCGAGGGACGTCAGCATAGAGGCTGTGAAGTCCATTTCGTCAAAGGAGCTCCCTGGGTTCGGCGAGGTCTTCAGGTTGAAGAGCCTGGAACAGGTAGGGCTTAACGCTATGCTGAGCAGGGCCTCTGCGTTCCTAGTGGGGTCATCGCTTGTCTTCGTGACGCCTGGTAGCCCCCAGGCCGTAAGGCTAGCCCTAGAGCTCATACTGCCCGTGGTTGACCATGCCCTTGCGCAGGCCAGGGGGGAGCCGCACCGCCACTAGGGCGGCTACCGCGCGACCGCGGCAGCTCTGGTCTCCACCTTCTTGACTATGAAGACGGGGCTTGAGGCTGGGAACTGGGTCCTGTCGGCGTAGCTGTAGGTGTAGTACTGGGGCTTCAGCCTCTCAACTATCAGCTGGAAAGCCCTCTCAGGCCTCGTGTGGTCGCCGCACGTGTAGGCGTCAACCGTGGCGTAGCGGTACTCCGTCCAGGTGTGTACGGCTATGTGGCTCTCGTTGACTAACGCTATGACTGAGACCCCTCCCTTGTGACCGGATATCTTCCAGCTCTTGATCTCTATCAGCGTGGCGTTGGCTGCCTTGACGGCGTCTAAAACGGCCTGGCGAACGTAATCCTCGTCATCAGCTATCTCAGGCGGTATCCCGTACAGGCTACCAAAAACGTGCTTTCCAATTATGAAATCTCTAACCCTACTACTTTCCTCCTCACTTGACACTTCTAAGCTCATGCCCTCCTCTAGGGCCGTTAGGGACATGCGCGCCTAGGCTTTATAAGCTATGCGGCCGTCACACAGGCCCCTGATAAAGGCCCTACGGGGCTCCAAGTATTCCCATTAAGGGGCCACGGCCTACTAGGCCTCGTCACTAGAGCAGTCCCCTAAGGGAAAGTTTGATCTGCGCTACAGGAGGCAGGGCGTTGACGCTAGGTACTGGCAAAAGCCTAAAAGCGAGCAGGGATCTTCTGTCCTTCAAGAGGGCTCAGCCATGTCTGAGGACGAGGAGCTGAGGAGAATACTGGAGAGGAAGAAGGCGGAGCTGCTGTCCCAGGCGTCTCAGGGGCCTGAGGCCGGCGAGGGCCCGAGGGTGGTGGACCTCACGGACAGGGACTTTGAGGAGTTCCTGAGGTCCCACAGGGCCGTGGTGGTGGACTTCTGGGCCCCCTGGTGCGCCCCCTGCTTCCTGGTCTCCCCCATAATTGACGAGCTCTCGCTCAGGTATGACAAGGTGGCCTTCGCCCGCGTCAACGCTGACGAGAGCCCAGTGACGGCCAGCAAGTACTACGTGCTCAGCCTCCCCACGGTGATGTTCTTCCTTGACGGCGAGGAGGTTGACAGGGTAGTCGGCGCGGTCCCTGAGGAGGAGCTGGAGGAGAGGGTGCAGTGGCTCGCGTCAAGGCTCTGATGCTCGGCATTGACGGGCTCTCCTACAAGTTCTTCATGAAGTGCAGCGCAAGCACGCTGCTGACCCTGCTGGACACTGTCTTCAGGGGCGTAGTCGAGAACAGGGACCTGCAGCACCCGGCCGCCGCGTGGGCCAGCGCGCTGAGCGGCAGGCCCGTCAGGCTGACAGGCTTCCTGCAGGAGGTCCCCTCGCTGCCCATACTTGAGGAGGTCAGAGGAGTCCTCATAAATGTGCCCCTCACGGACCCGACGGCAGGCCTGGTCAGGATAAGGATGGACCAATCTACAGGCCTTGAGGCTGAGATAGGCTCCGTCAGGGAGGTAGCCCTTGAGGCCCTTGAGGAGGGCCCTGCCATAGTGGGCCTCACGGCTCTTGAGAGGCTGAAGTCCTACGACGTCTGTTCCGCCTACAGGGCCATCGATAAGCTCGTCAGGGACCTCGTTAACGCGGCTGACAGCTTTATACTGTTCTCACCCTATGGCCACCCGCTTCAACAGGGCTCTGGGTTCGACCCCTATGGCGTCTACCTTGCGACGGTACCCAGGCCTATGGAACACGAAACCGTAAAGGTGTGGGAGATAGGAGAATTATTTAGAAAAATAATAAATAAAAATTAAGTTAAAGCATCCTCAGAACCCTATTGAGGAGCCCAGACCTTGCCAGGAGCAACGAGGATGACCAGCGTGAGCTGGCTAGGCCTTTGTGGTCTGATATATGGTAAGGGCTGTCTGAGCTGGTTGGGCCTATACTCGATGAGCCGCTCCGGGCGGGGCCAGAGGAGGCCCCCGGCAGGCCGCCATTGATGAGCTGGTAGCTGAACTGGTTGGCTATCAGGTAGCCAGCGGTGTTCGTGGTGCTGTTCTGCAGCCCCTCAAGGTAGACGCTCTCCGCGAAGCCGCGCCCGTTCACCAGGACCTCCGCGGTGAGCGACTTCTGCGTGACTGCGTTGTTTGACGTAAGGCCAATTACGACGGCCCCTGTGGGGCTTATGAACTCAAGTATGCCCGAGAAGCCCCCGACAGCGCTCAGGTCGTAGCTCATGCTCTCGGTGAGGTTGTAGCCCTGCCACGCGTAGCTTATGCTATAGGACGGGGCCAGGTATATGCTGCCGTTCTGGGCAAAGGTGGCGTTATACGGATATGTAGTAGGCGGGGTTATGGGCACCATGACGAAGTCGTAGTAGAGGGTCACGGGCCAGTTAGCCGTGAGCGATAGCGTGTAGGGCTCGTAGCCCTCAGCCCATGAAGTTACGCTGAACTGCTCGTCAAGGTAGTTGTAAGCGTACGTCCCGGCGTAGTTGTAGGCCTGGCTCACGAGGGTCTCGCCGGACTCGACAGTGCTGACCAGCTCCTGGCCGTGCTCAAAGTAGAGCTCTGAGGTGTAGTTTATGAAGTAGCTGGCGCCCTCGTCGAAGTAGAGGCCAACGTAGCTGGGGTTGAGTATAATGGGTCCCGTATCGTGATAGGTTGCCTCGGCCCTGAGCGCGGCGGCCCCTACCATTGGGTTGCTCTCGTTGACCCAGAGGGCGAGGAAGCCGGCGATGTCCCAGTTAAAGGCAGTGCCCGGGACGCCCATCGTCTGGGCCGACTCCAACAGGTCGGCCACTCTTATCGCTATGGTGGCGTTAAGGCCGTAGGCCAGGAGCGGCGTCAGGTCAACGACGTCAGGCATGTGGAACGAGAGAGTGTTTACTGAGGTCACAGGCTTCCACCAGAACAGGTTTATGCCGCCCGTGTAGATCGTCTCATACGGGTTCACGACGCCGGCCAGGAGACCGTTGTAGTAAACCTTGACGTACCTCACGGCGGGCATGTTAGTGTACCAGAACTCGTCGTAGGCGTTCCCCTTGGTGTAAAGTACCAGCCACGCCCTGTAGGTCCCATTAGGTATCATCACCTGCTGTTCAGCGTAGTCTTCGTAGGCGTTGAGGGAGACTGTTGAGTAGCCGACCTTGTTGACGAACAGCGGTATGAAGACGTTCGGCAGCCCGGCTGGCGGCGTCCCGTTGTAGAGCAGGAGCGTCAGGTTAGCCTCATAGTAGCCAGTTATGTGTATACTAGGCACGTACCAGTTGGGCAGGAGCAGCTGGAACCTTACAGGGCCCCTGAGGAGGTTCTCAAAGAAGGTCACGTCGACAGCAGTTGTCGAGTTCAGTATCTCCTGGGTTGAGCCCCAGAGCAAGGGGGTCCCGTTGGCGAAGACTTCAACTACCCTGTCGTACTGGGGCCCGCCGGCCTCCCTTATCGAGAGGTTGAGAAGTATCAGGCTGTAGTTGCCTGGGGGCACGTAAACTGTTGCGTTATAGGGTAAGCCCGTGTTGTTGAAAATCACGTCCTTGGCTATCCATATCACCCTAGGAGTCTCGTTAGGTGGCACGTACCTGAAGGCCTGGAACGAGTAGTACCAGTCATGTCCGTGCACAGAGGAGTAGAGGGCTGGCGAGAGCGCTAAGTTAAACAAAGGCCTCACAGGGAGAGGCCCCGCGGACGACTGAGCCGGCTGAGTCTGTGCAGCTAAGGCAGCTGGAGTCCAGGCCACTACGAGCAGGATAACGAGGACAAGGCCTACGAGCTTAGGGCTCAAGGGACCTCTCACCCCCTCCTCGGCCTAGGCAGGACTAATACTATGGAGGCTAAAGCGGTTGCTGAGGCCGTTAGGGCCAGCCAGAGGGCGTCACCAGCGGCAGCGTTGGCGCTGGAGGGCAGGGCCGTGAGTGGCTGCGAGGGTTGCTCTACGGCTGCCGGCGCAGAGGGCAGCTGGGTCACAAGGGGCCTTGGGGTCAGTGACTGCGGCGTCATAGAGAGCAGCTGCGAAACAGCTTCTGAGACACCCGAGGCGACCTCTTGCTCCAGGGCGCTGGCCCCGTCAGTAGCTATGTCGCCCACGTTGATGTAAGTTGCGCCCTCAACGCTTAGCGAGGCGTGCGAGACCGAGAAGGCATAGCCCAGGTCCATGAACTCCGTCCCTTTGACTATCACGTTTGAATCGATGGCGTTTATGCCAACGGTCCCGCCCTCGACCACCCCGCCGTTGAGGGCAACTGTGGAGCCTACAGCGCTGATGGTGCTCACGTTGCAGTTCACCAAGTTCACGTGTGAGTTAATGGCTGTCAGCTGGCCCACCTCGCTGTTCACAAGGGTCACGTTGACCCCTATCAGCCTGAGGCTCGGGAAGTAAACGTTGTAAAGCACGCCGCCTGACCCTGTGACGGAGGACAGGGCGCTCACGTTAGAGGCCGTCAGGGTCGTCGAGCCCATGTAAGTGAAGGGCTCAACGTAGATGGATGAGACTGACGGGTACAGGTTGAGCCCCGTGGGGGTCACGCCGGCCACTACGAGGTCCCAGGGCCCTGCCAGGCTGTAGACGCCCTCGCCCAGGTAGACGCTTGGGCTAACTATAGAGGGCACCTGGACGTAGCCTACCCATGCGCCCAGCGTAGCGTTGTACTGCAGTGGGACGCCCGTCTCAAAGCTCAGGAGGAGCAGGTTATACATGTCCTGGGCCGGCAGGAGGGTGGCGACGAACTCACCGCTCGTCACAGGGGTCCCGTTGGGGTAGAGTATGTAGGCCTTTATCTGAATCCACTGGTTCTCATAGGCGAAGCTGGGTATTACAACCAGCGGCGCCTGGACGCTGGCCGGGGCCACGTAGAAGGACTGGTTTAGGTAGCCGAAGAGCGGGCCGGTGCTGGTGTTCTCCGCAGTCACGAAGACGGCGTTATACCAGCCTGGCGGCATGTTTGGCGGCACCGTGAGGAAGCCTATCTGGAAGCCGAGGAGCGGGTAGGGGGCGGGCTGGAGAGGCACCTGGGCCACGAGGTAGCCGCTCAGGTTGTATATGTCAACCATGACCTGGCTCGTGAAGGAGCCAAGGCCCCATGGGTTAATAACGTAGGCCAGGAACGTAAGGGTCTGGCCAGCGCTCACCGAGGGCATGCCGTCGTTAAGCGGCGTCAGGACGTAGCCAACTATTACGGCCTCGCCGATGTAGACGTACTCATAGGCCTCGCCCTCGAGCTGGCCGCTGGGCCCTGCGTAGTAGACGTACATTATGTAAGTGCCCTGCGGCATTGGGTACAGCAAGGTCGCGGTACCGTTATAGAGCCCAGGGGTTGACGTAGGGAGCAGCGTGGCTTCGAACTTAGCGCCGTGAGGCCCGTAGAACACCGCCTCTAGGCTCTCCGCTGTCACAGGGGTCCCGTTGGGGTACATAGCGTAGACTGACACTGTGAAGGGCCAGTTGACAGGTATCGGCGGCGCGTACGGGTAGGGTATTGGAAGGATTATGTTGATGCCAACCCCTATGTAGACGTCGGTGGCGCCAGCGCCTGAGTAAGCCCCTGAGGTCCCGTTAACAAGTATTGTCCAGACGTTCGGCGGCGAGCCAGGCTTAACGTAGACGCTGGCCTCCCAGAGCCCGCTTGTCTTGTTGAAGCTCAGCGGCACCTCCTCGAGGAGGCCCTGGGTCGTAAATATGTACGCGTTGAAGCTGCCCGACTCGACAGTTGAGCCGTTGGGGAAGGTTATGTAGGCCTCTACCTCAAACGTCGTGTTGTACATGTACCACGCGAACTGGGACCCCGGCTGGTAGGTGGTGACGCTGATGGACAACATCTTTGAGGTCTCAAGGATAGTCTGTATCGCGTAGGCCAGCTCGCCGGCGTTAGGCGACCCCAGGCCTGTCACCAGGTTGTAACCAGGGCCTGCCAGGTAGTAGCCGTTGTAGCCAAAGGTCACCTGGTGGAAGGCCTTTAAGTAAAGTGACGGCGTCTTGTAGATCTCGTAGAGGAGCGGGTTCACGAGGCCTAACCTCATACCCAGGTAGGAGTCTATGTCGGCCACTATGCCGGCCCACAGCGGCGTGGCAAGGCTGGTGCCACCTATTACGTACGGGACCCCAGTAACTATGGTTACGAAGCCCGTGTACGGGTTAGCGTCAGCCGCCACGTCAGGGGTGGCCCTATAGTTGCCCTGGACTACCCCGAACTGGTACCACGGCTTGGGGAAGACGCTTGAGTAGCCTCCTGTCGAGGCCACCTCAATTCCATAGAGCGGGTTCACGGACCACGCAGTCTCATACTCGTAGAAGCCAGCGGAGTTGAGGAATCCGAGGTAGCCTGAGGTCACATTTATGTACAGGGTGGTGCCGCCCACTGCAGTCACGAAGGGTGATGAGGACGGGAACAACACGGCGCCATAGGTCGTAGGCGTGAAGTCGAAGGCCCCCTCATCGCCTGAGGCGGCGAAGAAGCTTATGCCCTCGGCCGAGCCCAGGGCGAAGTAGTAGTCAGCGAAGGCGTAGCTGAGGTAGAAGGCCGGGTATGTAGTGTAGACGCCCGACATGGCCCACAGGTTCTCAGGTAGGCCCCAGCTCATTGACACGACGTCGGCCAGGTCAGTGCTGACGACGTAGTCTATGGCCTCCAGGAGCGCGTTGTTGGCGTTGGCGGCCACTACTAGGTATATGTGGGCGTAGGGCGCCATGGTCTGGGCGGCCTCTACGTCGAGGGCTGTCTCGATGTACCATCCAGTGGACAGGCCGAGCGATGGGTGATAGGGACCTATTGGTATCACCGTGAGGTTGGCCATCGGGAGGCCGAACATCTGGTCAAACGTGTAGACGTCCTGGTATATCTCGGGGTCGCCGTAAGCGTCAATGATGGCTATCGTGGCGCCCTGGCTGTACTGGAGCAGGGGCGTGACGTTGTATGCCCCCTCGAAGTCAGCGGGAGTGTAGTAAAGGCCTGCGAAGGCCTCCTGCATAGGCTTAGGCAGGCCGAAGGCGCCGCTGCTGTAGGGTATCACTGTGTGGTTCCTTATCATGCCAGCTACGACGTACTGGGGCATGAAGGAGGTCCTGTTGGTCAGGCCCATTATTATGGTCCCCTTGAGCTGCTGCGGTATAGCCGGCGTCCCCTCGGGCGCGTAGAAGACGGTGCCCTGGGGGGTCTCATAGAGGCCCAGCTTGACGCCGAAGGCCTTCTCTACAACTGAGGCGGGGGCCTCCGCCATGACAGAGAAGCGGTCAGGGCTCACGTAGACTATGCTGAAGCCCTGCGAGGTCAGGTAGTTCTCAACGGCCTCAAGATCCTGCTCCGAGGGCGCGAAGAGCGACAGCACCTCCTGCCTGCTCAGCGGCTTGACCTGGTGGTTGACGACCTCCTGGGCCACCAGGTAGAGCTCCTGCAGGTTCCTTGGGGGCAGGAAGACGGAGATGCTGACGAGCTGGGAGGGCGGGAGCTCGCCGAGGTAGTTACCCTGCAGCGAGGGGCCGTAGTAGGTGACCTGCTGGGCCCTGGCAGCCTTTGCGGAGCCGAGGTAAGGTGCCGTGAGGGAGGCCGCGAAGACGATAACAAGGAGGAGGGCCAAAGCCCTACTATTCATGCACCCACGCCTCGCAGGAGGGTTAAGGGTGGTACCAAATATATAAGCTCTTCTCAAAGGCTACACCGCCGAGCATGGACGGGAAGGGAGGCGTCAGGGGCCTGGGGAGGAGGCTGAAGTTCAAGAAGAGGTACTTACAGTTGATACTAGAGGGGAGGAAGAGGAGCACGATAAGGCTTGGAAGGCTAGTCCTCAGGGACAGGCTGCTCATGATAGTAGGCGACGGGAAGCCGATAGCACTGGCCAGGGTGGACGAGGTAATTTACAAGAAGGTCAGGGAGCTCACGGACGAGGACGCCAGGGTTGACGGGTTCAGGGGGCTCATAGACCTCTTCAGGGAGCTGAGGAGGATCTACGGGGACTTCAGCCTTGAGGACGACGTGACCATTATAAAGTTCACCGTCCTGAGGAGGCTTGACAATGAGGGGCAGGACCTCGCTGGGCTCCCCGGGCGCGGGAGCTCCAAGGGATCCCATTAGTCCTATTTAACCGGTCGGTGAAGCAGTACGTCATAAAGTCCTGATAATGAAAGGGGCAGGCTAAGAGGCAAGGCCCTCAGCAAGGGGAAGACCCTCGTCATCACCCTCCGGCTCGGCATACCGTCGTATCATCACTACAAAGACCTCTGGCTTTCGAGGCTTAAAGCTTACCTTGAGGTCAGGACCTGGGGGGCAACGTCAGGCTCTCGCCCTTCTCGCTGAAAACCTTAACCTTAGGGAGCCTCACGAGCAGGTTCTTCTCAGACCCCGGCTCCACGTAACCATTGGTGTTAACAAGTATCTCTATGGAGTCATCGTCAATTGGCGAGACCAGGGTCCTAAATATGCCAGCTACATAGCTTGAGACCTTCACCTTAACCCTGCCCACCAGGGTCATCCCAGGCGCTTCTGCCGAGTCGCTCAGCATGAGGTCCTCAGGCCTAATTCCGAGCCTGAACTTGCCCTCCAGCTTAGGGATCGGCGACGGCAGCTTGACGGAGTTTGAGATGTAAATAATTCCATCAGAGGCCTTAACTTCTATTACGTTTATGTCGCCTCCCAGCCTTGCCACAGTCTCATTGGCCGGGCTGTCATAAATCTCCGTCGGCGGGGCCACCTGCACCAGCTTGCCGTTAATTATGACCCCTGCCACCTCGGCTATTGAGAATATGTCCGCCGGGTCGTGGGACACTATTATCGTGGTCAGCTTCCTCTCCCTCTGGACCCTCCTCACGAGGGCCCTGGCCCCGTCCCTTATGGCGGCGTCCAGGTTGCTGAAGGGCTCGTCGAGCAGGAGCACCCTTGGGTTCTTTACCAGGGCCCTAGCCAGCGCTGTCCTCTGCATCTGGCCCCCGCTTATCTCCCTAGGGTAGTGGTTAAGCACCCTGGTGAGGCCGAGCTCCTCAGCTATCTCCCTTACCCTCTTGTCTATCTCGCTCTTGGGCACGCCGGCGTTGCGGAGCGGGAAGGCTATGTTGTCGTAGACCGTCATGTTAGGGTAGAGGGCCCAGAGCTGGAACACCATGGCTATGCCCCTGTGCTCTGGCTCGACTACAATTCTCCCGGGGGCCGACACAAGGTCGTCGTCAAAGTAAATGTAGCCGTCCGTCGGGACCTCAAGGCCTGCCACCAGCCTCAGGAACGTCGTCTTGCCGTGGCCGCTGGGGCCGAGGACGCCGAAGGCCTGCCCGTCCGGTATCGTAAGGGTTATGCCGTCAACCGCGTGGACCTCTGACTTGCCCTTCTTGAATATCTTCTTGAGGTTCTCTGTCCTTACTGACGCCATGGTTACACCCCCTTAGCCCCGCCTCCCAGCGCGGCGAGCCCGCGTACGAAGTACCTTCCAAGGGCTATGAAGACCGCCAGAGGCACTATGGAGGCTAGGACGGCGGCGGCGTAGGTCTCATTGTAAAGGGTTCCATAGCCGCCCGTGAAATACCTCTCCTCCACGGGCACCATTCTCATAGACGGCGTCGTGGTCAGGATGAGCGGCAGGAAGAAGTTGTTCCAAGACATAACGAAGACGAAGATCAGTGTTGAAAGGAAGCCGGGCACTATAAGGGGGAACACGACCTTCCAGAAAATGGTCCAGTGGTCGGCCTCGTCTATCCTTGCCGCCTCTATCAGGTACCTGGGCACAACTGGCATGAATATTGACATGAGGAGCGCCGCGGTGGGAATGTAGAAGAGCAGGTAAGCAAATATCAGCCCCCAGTAGGTGTTCACCATGTGCGAGGCGTATTCGAACAGGTAGAGCGGCAGGAACGCTGACTCCACGGGGAGGAACGTGGCCAGGGATATCACTGAGAAGCCGGTGTTGCCTACTATTGGGTGCTTCTCCCCGAGCACGTAGAAGAAGTAGGCCCCCATGGTTCCAAGTATCCCCGAGATCAGCGTGACCGGGACCACTACTATCAGGCTGTTAATCAGGGGCCTCTTCATGCTGTTCCAGACAGCTATGTACGCAGATAGCGTAGGCCTTGCAGGTAGCTGGAACACTGACGTTGCTGTAGCCTCAAAGTTCGTCTTGAAGCCGTCAATTAACATGGCGTAAAGGGGTATGAGCCAGAACACTATTACAAGCGCGCCAGCCAGCTGAAGGATCACATACTTAGCGAGCCTAGCCCTGTACGAGGCCATTTACATCACCCCCTCATTACCCACTTCCTGATGCCGTAAACGGCGTATGGTATAATGACGGCCGCCGCTATTGCAGTGATAATTGTCGAGGCGGCAGCTGACTCGCTAAAGAACTCCGTGTAGAACCGGTAATAGACGTACTCTACCAGCGTCATGAGGTCCAGGTTTGTAGGCCCTCCACCTATTACAAATGGCAGGCTGAACATCCTGAAGGAGAAGAGGAAGAGCAGCGCGGTTGCAACGATGAAGCCGTTCATGGAGTTCGGCACGAGTATCCTGAAGAGTACTTTAAAGCCGCCGGCGCCGTCTATCCTAGCCGCCTCTACTATAGACTTGTCGACGCTCATGAAGGAGGCTAGGTAGAACAGCACGGCGAGGCCCGTGTAGGCCCAGAACTCCACAAGGAACATGGAGAGCGTCGTGGAGGTGGCCGTTGCCAGCGGGTTCAGGCGAGGTAGACCCATGTGTGACGTGAGCCAGCCGAAGCCGAGCTCCGGGTTAAAGAGCCAGTCCCATATGAGGCCGTTGGTCGCCATAGAGATGGCAATCGGGTAGAGGAAGATCGAGAGGTAGACGGCGCGCTGGGTGTTAGGAAGGTAGTACAGGAGGCCGGCCAGCAAGAGGCCGACGGCGTCGCCTATGGCCACCAGGCCAAGGGAGAATATCGCTGAATGGTAAATGGAGACCTTAAAGAAGAGGTCCTTAAAGACGGCTGCGTACGTTCCAAAGCCAACGAAGGAGGGCTTGCTGTGAAGCAGCGACCAGTTAAGCGTTGAGAGCCAGAGGTTCCATGCAACTATGTAGATAAGGAACGCGCTGAAGAAGAGGGTAGGCAACGCCATAAGGCCCAGCTGAATGTAACTCCTGCCGATACCCTTTCCCTCCTTAGTTTTGACTTTAGTTCCCTCGCCGCGGCTCTCCTTCATAGAACTCTTCTCGCCTCTCTCCTCATGCGAGATAAGCTACGGGGGTTATAAACACGCCTTTGGTTAGCTGAAAAAGTGCTTAAAAAAGGAAAAGGTTTAGAAAAACTATCTAGATCATGGGAGAGTGTAGGTCGGGCAGACGTAGCTTGAGTTGAAGTAGTACCCTGGCACTATGACCCACGGCGGCACGTAGCCGGCGAACGGCTGCCCTGCTATGCCAAGGTAGCCGAGGCCTATCTTACCAGCTGCTAGCCAGTCCTCGCACTCCTGGTGCATCAGCGAGGCCAGCTGCGCGTTGTACGCAGGTATGTAGGCGGAGCCTGTCTCCTGCAGCGCCAGTAGCTGCGATATCCAGGCGCCGAAGACGTCGTCGAACAGTCCTCCGTCAGAGAGCTGGTACACGAACTGGTCGGCTGGCGTGCTTACCAGCTGCTCGTGACTCCACCACTGCTCTGGGGTGTTAAACCAGTCAGTGGCGTTCTTCCAGAACGTTGTGGCCTTCCACTTGGTCCAGACCTCCTGGCCTAGGTAAGACGCCCAGAACTCAGCCAACTTTATGCCAGCTTCAGTGGTCGGGTAGGGCTGCGGCACGCCGACGGAGTCTATCACTAGGGCATAGGTGCCGTTAGTTCCTGGGAACGGCTCAACGACGACTGTTACGTTAGGCCAGCTTATGTAGGGCTCAATGGCAGGGTAAGTGGTCGTGTTGAGGAAATCATAGGCGTAGGTTGTCAGCCAATCGCCGTTGGCCTGGAAGGCCACCTTGCCCTCTATCAGGTCTGTAAGGCCCTGGGTCCAGGTGAGGCTCTGCCAGCCTGGGTAGTCGTATGAGGTGAAGTTGAGGAAGAGTTCGTCAGTCTCATTTATGAGCTGTTGTATCGAGGTGTTAGCCAGGTCTATGGTGCCGTAGACAAGCTCGTTGTAGAGCCTGGCTCCGCCCGCCAGGCCGTACTCCTGAACTGCGAGGGACAGGAATATGTCCTGCCACAGGTTGAGCTGGTCCCAGCCGCCGTCAGCCCCTGGAACCATCCAGGGCGTCACTCCGTGCTGCGCCAGCTGAACGGTATCATATATTAGGGTGCTGAGGTTTGTGGGCAGGGGCAGGTTGTACTCCCTGAGCAGCTTTATGTTGATGTATAGTAGGTCTCCCCTATGGACGTTGACAGGCATTGAGAGCATGCTGCCATTGAACGTGCCGCTGAGAAGGGCCTCAGTGACGCCCTCGGTCCACATGCCCATCTTAATAGCTATTGGGGTGAAGTTGACGAAGGCCTTAGGCGAGGTTATCAGCGCGTAGGACGCCATCTCAGGCCCGAAGTGCACCTGGAAGGCAGCTGGAGGCTTTCCAGCCTCCATCATACCGGCTATTGTGAACTTCGCGTTTGTGCCGCCGGCGCCGGGTATTATTTCAGGGGTGACCGTGTATGGTGGGTTGTACTGCTCGAACACAGGTATGAAGTGGTTCAGCGCTACCTTACCAGTGGTGGCCCACCAGGTGTAGAACGTAATTGACGTTACCGGCGTGGTAGTTGTAGTCGTTATGGGCGTCGTTACAGTTACCGTAGTTGTCGTAGTTGTCACAGTTGTAGTTATCACGTGGTGCCTGGTGGCCAGGTAGGCGGCGTAGCCTCCTACCGCGGCCACCACAACTACTACGATAACGATTATGGCTAAGGTAGTGCTACTTATAGAACGTCTGGGAGCGTACACCGCCCCGCACCTAAGCTTCTGTAAGGCTCAGGCCTTTTACGTTATTGTTAAAGGCTTACCATCGCTAACACTTTTAAATAATTTGTTAACTCATAAATTATTAACTAAAAAACAGGTTTTCTTATTAGCTTCTTTGAAAAAGAAATATACTGTCAGGCCCCCTGCTCAACCGGCTGAAGGGACATGTCATCCTCGTACGTTATTGCGCAGACGAACACCGCCTCCTCGTCGCCTGGGTTCTCTATGCTGTGGGGCTCGAAGGGGGCAGTGAAGAAGAAGTCCCCTGGGCCGAGAACCCTTTCAACGCCGTTTATGTTGACCTTGAGTACCCCCTTGACTATGAACACGGCCTCAGCGTACTTGTGCTTGTGGTAGGGCATGAAGCCGTGAGGCTTCATGACGAACCTCCTGAGGGCAATCCTATCAGAGCCGTCGTCCTTTGTGACGAGCCACTGGATGAAGAGACCCTTAGTCCCTGGCAGAACCTGTGAGACGTCCTGTGCGGGCACCTCTGAGGACCTACCGAACTTCATAAGGGCCCCCTTCAGTACCTAGAGGGCCTAGGAAAAAAGCTCAAGCATAGCTTTTTCAGGGGCCTCCTCATCATGCCAGCCTCTTAGACAAGAGCCAGCAACTCCTCTAGATAAAGATCGGCATCGCTAGGCCTAGTATTCGCTGGTTTAGAGCTTTAGGAGCTTAGTTCAAGCTTTAGTAAACTGTATTATTAACAGCACGATTTACCAAAGGCTATATCGACTGGTAGAATCATAGATAGCACTCGTGATCCCTCGGTTAGAGACAGGTCGGCGGGGGCCTCACGACATAGGGGCAGGCCCCCAAGGCGCACCAAGGGGCCAGGGACCGGCCTTTGTTTAACCTGGCGGTCAAGTGCTGGGAGTTAACTCTACGGGGAGTGTGCTAAGGTCAAGTAGGGGCTGGAGTTAAGGGGCCGTTAACTCTACATCAAAAACCTTACAGGAAAGTTAAGCCATCCGATGGCCCCCAAAGGCGCCTCAAGGGCCTCCATGGGGGGCGCGGCAGGCTACATGGCTCATGTGGTGGGCCTGGGTAACACCTTCAAGGCGCAGGGCCCCTTGGTCTGCCCTCATTCAGCTTGATCCTCCCCCTCCCTCCTGGCCCTCGCGGCCCTCAGGGTGTTACCAGAGGCTTCCAGCGTCCCTCAGGGCCAGGCAGAGGTAATACCGCCAAGGCGCTGGGCCTTAAGCCTCTGGGGCGTTGGGATAGCTGGCGGGCGCCCAACTTAATCTTATCATTTCAGTTATTTTATTTAGCATATTTAGTGGTTACTTTGAAATAGTTTGAACAACTAGTTGGGCCATCGTTAGAGCGACCACGCAGTAAATCGTAGCGTATACCGACAGAAGCCTCTGATGTCACAGGTCACGCTTACCCCAGGCGGCTATACTTCTAAGGATCCACAGCATTGAGGCCCTGCAAGTCTCTTGCGCATAAGCCGAACAGGCCTTCCATCTTATAATCAGGGCTTTCAGAGCGGCGGAGGTATGAGGCCACGCTCGAACAGGACCTCGACCTTTTTCCTCGCATTGCCGATTATCTCCCTTGCCCTCTCGAGCTCCTCCTTATAGGTGGTCGTCCTCCTCGCGACCCCCTCCTCCACTGCCCTGACCGCTATGGCTGCCGCGACCCTTGGGTAGACCTCCCACTCCTCCATGGTGGGCAGAATCCTCTCCTCGCTGATCCCCCCGTTCTCCTCAGCGTACTTTGCCAGCTCCATGGCCGCGGCGACCGCCATCGTGTCGGTTATCGTCTTGGCCCTGACGTCAAGCACTCCCCTGAAGACAGCCGGGAAAACGAGGCTGTTGTTGACCTGGTTTGGGAAGTCGCTCCTGCCAGTGGCCACAACCTTAGCCCCAGCCTTCTTGGCCTCCCATGGCCATATCTCCGGCACAGGGTTCGCCAGGGCGAAGACAATAGCATCCTTGTTCATCCTTGAAACCCACTCAGGCTTTATGACGCCGGGCCCTGGGGCCGAGGCAGCAACTAGGACGTCAGCCCCCTCGAAGGCCCTCTCTATGGGTGAGCCAGGCGGTACGCCGCCGCCCTTGGTCTCGATGGCTATCTGGTACTGGTAGGGGTCAGCGATCATCAGCTTGTCTATGTCCTTCATCTCCGGGTGGAGGACGCCGGACTTGTCAATAGCCACTACGTTCTCAGGCCTAACGCCCACGGTCTTCAGGAGCCTGTAGAAGGCAGTGTTGGCCGCCCCAATGCCAAAGAGCACTATCCTCACGTCGCGAAGCCTCTTGCCTACTACCTTCAGTGCGTTCGTGAGGCCGGCCAGCATAGCGACCGCCGTGCCCTGCTGGTCGTCGTGCCAGACGGGTATGCTCAGCCTCCTCCTGGCCTCGTCAAGTATGTAGAAGCACTTGGGCTTCTCTATGTCCTCGAGGTTTATGCCGCCAAACGAGGGCTCAATAGCCTCCAGGAGCCTGACGAAGTCATCACTGTTCGTGAGCCTGTGAACCAGCGGTACCGCGTCAACCCCTCCCAGGTACTTGAAGAGCAGCGCCTTGCCCTCCATGACTGGGTAGGCGGCCTCAGGGCCCACCCTGCCAAGGCCCAGTACCCTCGTGCCGTCGCTCACTATGGCTATTGTGTTCCACCTTGAGGTTAGCTCAAATGAGAGGTCAGGGTCCCTGCTTATCGCCCTGCTGGGCTCGGCCACGCCAGGCGTGTACCATATTGAAAGGTCCCTCAGCCCTCTTACCGGGACCTTGGGGATGACCTCTATCTTGCCCACGTAGAAGCGGTGCAAATCCATGCTGAGCTTATACCACTCCTCTGTCGCCGCTTCACCCTCTGACAAGGCGCCTCGTTTATTAGGTTCTGCAACGGAACCTTTTCCTTTATTCTCTGCTATAACGAATTAACGTTTAACCCAACGTAAGTGATTTCTGTAAGACGCCTCTACACTCCGCCTAAGGCCTTGATGCCTAGGTACTGAAGCGCGCAGGGCACATACCTGATGGAGCTCAAGTTGGAATACTCCTTACCCCAAAGCGTTAGGTACTTCTCGCTGGCCTTGTCAAGCCTCGCCACCTCCTCATCGCTTAGCGCTAGCTCCGCCGCGGAGGCGAGCTCGGCGACCCTCTCAGGCTTCGTGGTGCCAGGTATAGGCACCGCCCCCTTAGCTACGATCCAAGCCAGCGCCACCTGGGCCTTGGTGGCCTTGTGGCGGTCAGCTATCTCCTTAATTGCGCTGAGCAAGTTAGCGTCGCCTGAGGCCGCCCTGAAGTGCCTATCACCTGTCTGCACGGACCTTCGGCCAGGGGACCCTGCTAGAGCGCCCTTGGCAAGAGGCGAATACGCTATTACGCTCAGCCCGTTAGCGTTTGCTACCTTAAAGACGTCAAGCTCCGGGGTCCTGTAGGCCAGGTTGTACTCTACCTGATCGCTCACGGGCTCCACTGAGCTGAAGCAGTGGAGGGCCTTCTCCAGGAGAGCGCCTGAGAAGTTCGAGAGGCCCACGTACTCCGCCAGGCCTGCCTTGACGGCCTTCTCAAGCCCGCGCAGCGGGGCGCAGAGGGGGATCCACGTCGGCGGCGGCCAATGTAGCTGGAGCAGCGCGGGCGCGAAGCCGAGCCTCCTCTTTATGCCCTCAGCGCCCTTTATGATGAAGTAGGCCGAGGGCCTGAAGCCGGCTACCTTGCTCGCTACAACCACCTGGTCCCTGAGCCCGGCCTCCCTGACCGCCTCGCCGAGGGCGCGCTCGCTCCTCCCGCCTCCATAGACCTCGGCGGTGTCGAAGAGGTTCACGCCAAGCTCAGCGGCCCGCGTCACTATGCCCCTGGCGACCTCAACGCTCCCTCCCCAGAGCCTTGACCCTATCTCCCACATGCCTATGCCGACGGCGCTTACCTTAGGTCCCGACTTCCCCAGCCTAATGTACTTCAAGGGTCCTCTCCTTACAGCACGTCCTCACCGAATTTTTATCCTTAGGATAGTAATTCAGAGTGGGCATGCTGAGGATAGAGAGGCTAACGAGGCCTGAAGATCTGAGGCAGGCTGTGCAGGTCCAGCTCTCGGCCTGGGGCATGGACCCCTCCTCATGCGAAGCCGTCCCTGCCCACATGTTGAAGGCCCTCGTTGAGAACGGAGGTCTTGTCCTAGGCGCCTTTGAGGGCGACAGGCTCGTAGGCTTCTCGGCTGGGTGGTTCGTCCTGACCCCCGAAGGTCCCTACTTCTACAGCCACATGACGGGCGTCGTGGAGGAGAGCAAGTACAGGGGCGTGGGCTTTGAGCTTAAGATGGCCCAGCGCCGCGAGGTCCTGGCCAGCGGGGTCAGGCTCATTAAGTGGACCTTTGACCCCCTCCAGAGCCTTAACGCTAACTTCAACCTCAACAAGCTGGGGGCTGTGTTCAGGAAGTACGTCAAAGGGTACTACGGCGAGATAAGGGACTCCATAAATGCAGGGCTTGAGGCTGACAGGGCCATAGCAGAGTGGTACCTTGACAGCAGGAACGTGATCATGAAGACCTCCGGCAGGTTCAAGGTCCCCAGCGCTGAGGAGCTGATGAGGCTCGGCGCTCACGTGGCCCTGAGGCCTGAGGGGCCCAGGGGGTCTGAAAGGCCCTCAGAACTCGACCTCTCGAAGACCCCTGACATAGTTCTCGTAGGGCTTCCTTACGCTATCTCATCAATAGTCAAGGCCTCGCGGCAGCTCGCGTCAGAGTGGAGGGCTAGGACAAGGGCCGCCTATGAGGCGTACCTGGGGCAGGGCTACACAGCTGCTGACTTCACCTGGGACGCCGAGGGGCATGGTTACGTAGTTCTGTTAAGGCTTCCGCTTAACGATTTGCTGGAGGGCGTCAGGCCTTGGAGCTGAGGAAGATAGAGCTTCTCGAGGTCTGGGTCAGGCTGGTCAGCCCCTTCGAGACCAGCTTCGGAAGGACTGTTGAAAGGCCCGCAATCCTGGTCAGGGTTGAGGAAAAGGGAGGCGAGGAGGGCTGGGCTGAGGTAGTGGCGGACTCAGGGCCCTGGTACAGCTATGAGACAAACGAGACAGCCTGGCACGTGATAAGGGACTTCATAATACCTGACCTCGCTAAGGTCAGCAGCCCCTCCGACTTCCCTAAGGTGTTCTCAAGGATAAGGGGGCACAACATGGCCAAGGCGGGCGTTGAGATGGCTCTCTGGGACCTCGCAGCGAAGCTGGAGTCCAGGCCGCTCTGGAGGTACATAGGCGGCGTCAACAGGAACATACTAAGTGGCGTGAGCGTGGGCGTCCAGCCATCCATAGCTGAGCTGGTCAGGGTGGTCAGGGGCTACCTGGAGCAGGGCTACAGAAGGGTCAAGATAAAGATCAGGCCAGGCTACGACGTAGAGCCCGTCAGGGCGTTAAGGGAGGAGTTCGGCCCTGACCTGCCCCTCCAGGTCGACGCTAACGCTGCGTACCAGCTCTCTGACGCTGAGGTCTTCAGGGCGCTGGACAGGTACTCGCTCCTCATGATCGAGCAGCCCCTGGGCTGGCGTGACCTAGTTGACCACGCTGCCCTGGCCAAGATGATAAGGACCCCTGTCTGCCTGGACGAGAGCATAACTGACGTTGACGACGCGAGGAAGGCCTATCAGCTGGACGCCGCCTTCGTGATAAACGTAAAGCCCGCCCGTGTAGGAGGCCTCGGCGAGACCCTGAGGATCCACGACTTCTGGTACGGCGTGGCCAAGAGGCCCATCTGGATAGGCGGGATGCTTGAGACAGGCGTGGGGAGAGGGCACCTGGTGGCTGCCGCGACGCTGCCCGGCGTCAGGTACCCTAATGACATAAGCGCCAGCTCGAGGTACTACGAGAGCGACATAGTGGAGCCGCCCTGGGAGCTCAACAAGGACGGCACCATAACGGCGCCCGAGAGGCCTGGGATAGGCGTTGAGGTCCTTGTGGACAGGGTGAAGAAAGCAGTTAAACGCTCCCTTGAGCGTTCACTAAGCTAGGCGATGAGGAGGACTTTTGGGCCTGAGCACGTGATGATACGGTGGGTTGCTGAGCTTTTCAACCAGCTTAGGGACGAGGCCTTAAGTGGCGAGGGGCCTCCTGAGACGCTTTTTAAAAGAGTAGGGATCTCGAGAGGCTGAAGGCGCTAAAGACCTTGACAGCGTCAAGGTACGTCATAGTCGGAGGCGTTGGCTTCCTTGGCGTCAACCTGGCGGCCGAGCTTAGCCGCAGAGGCGAGGTGATAGTGCCCGCGAGGCCTAGCTCCGTAAGGAGAAGGCCCAGGATCTCCAGGGAGCTTGAGAGGCTCGGCGCAAAGCTCGTCATCGCTGACAGGCTTGACGCAGGCTTCCTAAGGAGGCTCGGAGGGGACGTCTACTACCACGCGGCGGGCAAGCTTGGGGGGTCAATGAAGGACCTTGAGGAGGCGCACGTTAAGCTGCTAGGGGACGTTATTGACGCGGCTGCTGACGTTGGGGCCCGGGTGGTCTACGTCAGCTCTACAGGAGTGGCGGCCGAGATGAGGGGGGTCCCGAGGGGGTCCACTGTGGTTGAGGAGGACAGGCACCTGGACCCCTCGGTATTCATTCACAGGGGTCCCTACGAGGTGACTAAGGCCATGGGGGAGAGGCTCCTGGTCTCCAGCGGGGAGAGGCTAAGGGGCAAGTGGTCAATAGTGAGGCCCTCACTTCTCTTCGGCCCATGGGGATACCAGCCTCAGTGGACCCTGGTCCTGAGGGCGGCGAGGCTAGGGCTGGTCCTCTCAGCTGGCTCACGTAACCTGGTGTTCACGGGAGACGTGGCCAGGGTCCTTGCTGACGCAGGCGCCGGCCTCCATGACGGCAGGTGGGTCTACGTGAACGCCCCCTACGAAGCCGACCTCAGCGACGTAGGCCTCGAGATATGCAGGCAGGAGAGGAGGAGGTGCAGAAAGGTAAGCATAGGCTGGGCTGTCTCCCTTCTCGGCGCCCTGCCCTCGTCCCCTCTCTTTATAGCTAGGAGGATGTTGAAGACAGGGTACAGGTTCGCGAGCAAGTACCTGGGCGACTTTAGGTTCACAGGGCTCGAGGAGGCCGTCTCCTCGTTCCTGCAGTGGGCTGCTGAAGGGCTCTCGCCCTGACAGAACGGAATATTAGGGTTGTGAGGCAGCCGTTGGAAGGAATGGACGAGCAAAACAAGTTCATAGTTGACGCGATGCTGGGAAGCCTAGCAAAGTGGCTGAGGCTGCTGGGCTACGACACCCTTTACTCAACGTCCTATAATGACGCGCAGATAATCAGCATCGCGGCCCGCGCGAAGAGGATCGTGGTGACCAGCGACAAGGGCCTCTATAGGAGGGCGATTAAGGCAGGGCTAAGGGCCGTCCTCCTTCCTGAGTCAGGCGTAACCGAGTCACTGGCAAGGCTCGCCTCAGCGGGGCTTATAGAGCTCAGGGTTGACCCGTCGAAGAGCAGGTGTCCGCTATGTAACGGCGTCCTTAAGGAGGTCGCTGACAAGAACCTTGTGAGGGGTAGGGTACCTCCTGGGGCCTTGGCAAAGTACTCTAAGTTCTACGTCTGCACGCGATGCGGCCACGTCTACTGGGAGGGAGGTCACTGGAGGAACATAAGGAGGATAGTGGAGGAGGCCAAGCTCATGTCTGCCCAGCTAGCCAAAGAGGGCTAGGCTCTCTGGCTCCTCAGCACGTAGACGAGCTCTAGCAGGTGGGGCGCCAGCCTGACTATGTCACGCTTGGAGATCATGCCGATGGGCTTCATGTTCTCCCTCGATAGGACTGGCAGGTGACCAATCCCGTGGGTTCCCATGATCTCAGCGGCCTCGTGAACAGTAGCGTCGTCGGTCACGTAGTATGGATTCTTAGTCATTATCTCGCCGACAGGTATGTTCCTCGGAAGCCCCCTTGCCACTACCTCCCGCACTATGTCAGTCTTGGTGACTATCCCCAACAGGTTATCCTGCTCGTCAACTATGACCACAGAGCCCACGTTATTATCTGCCATGAGCCTCGCGACTTCGCTAACGGGTGTCGTCGGGAGCGCCTTGACTAAAGGGCTCCTCATTACGTCCCTGACCAGGGCCTGTTCGGCCACGGATCCCCCTACCTGACAGACGGTGTTCCGGCCTTTATCCCTAAGGGTCTGGGGGTCAGGTTAATTACTTTAGGCCTCAGAGCTCCATCGCCTATTTGCTAAGGGTTTTAACTCCGCCGCGGTCGCAGGCCGTGGGAGAGATGATGAGCCTTTGCCCCGCACGACGGTGACATCGTTATTAGGAAGGTCCCACTACCCCTGCTTAGGCCTCACGAGCTTTACTTAGAGGGGCACGCCAAGGAGCTGGCAGAGCTAATAATGAGGAGGGGACAACTCCTTAAACCTCTGGTCGTTGAAGCGAACAACATGGTACTCCTTGACGGAGCGCACAGGCTCAGGGCACTGAAGATGCTAGGGGCCTACTTAGCCCCTGTTGCGATAGTGAACTACGACTCTGTTGGGCTGAAGGGGTGGGTCAGGCTCTACGCGTACGGGCCTGAAGCCTTAGCTGACCTGAGGCAGGTGGCTGAGGTCCTCGAAGTTAAGGAGAGGCCTGGAGGTGCCTTGCTCATAAGGCTCGGCGGCGGTGACCAGGCTTATTATGACCTGCTTTCCTTTGAGCAGAGAGGGAATGAGTTAAAGGGCGTGATAACGCTTTCTTCATTAGCTAGGCTCCACCACAGGGCGCTGGCCGTCATCCCTCCACCGCCCTCCAAGGACCTGGTCCTGAGGGCGGCCCTTACCGGCAGGCTTCTGCCGCCTAGGTCTACTAGGCACATAACTGAGGCCAAGCGCCTGGTGTATAGGATTCCGCTCAGCTCACTTATGGGAAGCCCTGTGACTACATAGGCTCACGTAATCGCCTTTACGCGGCATGCTTCCTTAAAAACCCCAGCGGCCAAAGCCCCTGCGGCCCTATCCTGCGCAGCAGGACAGGGCCACGTGAAGGAAGGGAGTGTGTGAGTTGGCGGAAGGAGAGGAGCAGCCCCGCAAGGTCTCCAGCCTTCGCGGGGGAGAGGATAACGTCGACATAAAGGTCCGTGTTATAAGTGTAGAGCCCCCGAAGACAATACACACGCAGAGAGGAGACAGGACAATAAGTGAGGCCATAGTAGGTGACGAGACCGGCAGGGTCAAGCTGACCGCCTGGGGCAAACAGGCCGGGAAGCTGGAGGAAGGCCAGGCCGTGGAGCTGAAGGGCGCATGGACAACGATCTACAGGGGCCAGGTGCAGCTCAACATTGGAAGCCGCGGATCCATAGAGAAGATAGAGGACTCGGAGGTCCCAAAGCCTGAGGACATACCTGAGACCACCCCTAAGGCCGAGACGACCCCAGGACAGGGAAGGGGAGGCTTCAGGAGGTCCTACGGCAGGAGGCCCAGTGGGGGCAGGAGGTACAGGCCCTCAAGCGAGGGCGAGGAAGGAGGAGAGGAGGAAGGAGAGGAGGGCTTCTAATCGGAGCCCTTAATCGTAAAGCGTTTTTAAGTTTAAGGCTCTGGTTTTCAAAGCAAAGGGCCTAAAGGTTGGCGCCTATCAAGCTTTTGGGCAATACATATGTAGAGAAAGGGTCACCCGCTACGCTTCTGTTCATACGGGAGGGCACCGTCTATGTAATTGACCCTGGCCAAGGGGAGGACAGGCCCAGGAGGCTGACGAAGGACCTTAAGGAGCTTGGGGCGTCCCAGGTCATAGTCCTGCTGACCCACTACCACAGTGACCACGTGGAGGCAGTGGCGGCCCTCAGCCCAGCTGAGGTGGTCGCCAGCTCCCTAGACGCCCCCATGATCGAGAGACCTGAGCTGAGGGTCCTGATGACCTTCGACTACCCCCTCAACCCCATGGACCCCCTCTTGCCCTACAGGGCGGTGCCCGCGAGGGTCACACAGGCCTTGCCTGAAGGGGTCGACCGTTACGGCCCAATCGAGGTGCACTGGCTGCCCGGCCACACGGAGGGCCACCTGGGCTTCGCGACGCCTGACGGCGTGCTTTACGTGGGTGACGCCCTCTTCGGTGATAAGGTGCTGGAGAAGTTCGGCGTCCCATATCACAAGATGCCCTGTAAGGCGCTCGAGACCCTCAGGAAGCTGGGTTCTCTCCTGGGCAAGTACGAGTACGTGGTGCCGGGCCACGGCCCGATAGTTAAAGGTGGCGAGGCGGGCCCTCTAATCGATATCAATGAGCGAAGGGTCCAGGAGTTCATCGAGGGCGTCAGGGGGTCACTGAGGAGCCCCTCAAGCGTTGATGAAGTCCTGAGGGCTGTCTGCAGGGGCCTCAAAGCCCCGTGTACCCCTGAGAACTCCATGTTGATAGGAGCGTCGATAAAGGGCCTGATAAGGTGTCTCCGCGACGAGGGGCTTCTCGAGCCCGACCTGTCAGAGGGCACGCTCAGGTGGAGGCTCAAGCCTAGCTAGACGCTGCCTCAGTTATGTTGGCCTCAAGCCTAACGTTTACGCTGGCCAGGGGCGCCCTGTTCACTATTACTATTGAGTACTCGCCAGGGCCTGGCAGGCTGGCGGAGGCCTTCACGTTGGTCGCGTTGGGGTAGTAGAGGAGGGTCAGGGCGCCTCCAGTCTTCTCGAGCGTCGCGAGGTTTGAAGTGCTTAGGACGTATAGTGCTACGGGTCCTGTCGAGGTGAGCTGCACTACAAGCCTTGGCGCCGTGTAGTTGGGAGGTACCGTGAAGTTAGCGATGTATGAGGCCATGGGGTTCAGGATCACAGTGGCGTTGACCACGCTTTGCTGCGCATGCGTGACACCTAAGGTGTTGTGAGGCCTAACCATGAAGATCGTGATAACTAGAACGGCGGCAGCCATTCCTATGGCTAAGAGCGTTCCCTTAAGGAGCCAACTCTTCCTGGTGTACGTAGTGTACAATTTGGCCACTTACGCCAATGGGTTCTTGCTTAGGGAAGGTTTAATGCTTATATCAGCTTCCACCCTTGATTACCTTGAAAGCCGCAATCCTCCTGGACCCCGTTGGCCCCTCGGGCTCATGAAGCTTAACTATCTCGGCCCTCAGGCCAGTCTCCTCGAGGACGTACTTAAGGTCATCTATCCAGTCGTAAAGGCCGCAGGTCTCGCAATAGGTGCCATCGAAGACCACGTAGAATGTGTCCCCCTTCCTAGTAGCTATTCGGGCCTCTGCCTCAGGGGCCCTGTACATGTTGTACTTCTTTATCGCGAGCCTGAACCTCTTGGCGACCTCGTCCATCACTGGCACCTACTCCCCAGTCCCTCGAGGGCCCTTAAAGTTGACGACCTGGGGTCCTGCGACTTGGTTATGGCAGAGCCTATGATAATTATGTCGGCGCCTGCTCCAGCTACCAGCTTAACGTCCTCAGGCTTTATGCCGCCGGCCACGGCAACGGGTCCCCTGAACAGCTCCTTGGCCTTCCTTACTAGGTCAAGCGCCTGAGTTGCTGTTATCCCGAGCGCCCTCTGAACGTCTATCCCGATGTGTATCAGGAAGACGTCAGCCCCGCTTCGCCTGGCCTTATCAACCCAAGAGGCCAGGTCCTGGAAGCCCATGGAGTCAGCGTACACGTCAGCCCCAACGTCCTCAGCGGCCCTGACTGCCTCCTTGATGGTCTCCTCGCTTGCGGCGAGGAGCACGCTCATGGCGTCAGCTCCGGCACTGAAGGCCATCTGGGCCTCAAGCCCGCCAACGTCCATGGTCTTCGTGTCAGCCATGACTAGGTGATGCCCAGGCAGCGCCCTCAGCAACCTCACGCTCTTCAGGCCCTCGGACTTGATGAGGGGCGTGCCGGCCTCCATGATCAGGGACATGCTAGCGGGGAGCAACGAAGCTACCCTGAGCGCCTCCTCCAGCGTTGTGAAGTCTAGGGCTACCTGGAGGAGCCTGCCGCACTCCAAGGCCCTGTCAACAAGCCTTCCCAACCTCTGTCACCCACTCATTTTCATTGATCGTGCGAAGGCCCATTGCCCTGGGCAGGGTTCAGGATTTTAGGTATTACCCCTAGTAAAGAGGGCCTTGGGAGCGGCCCCTGGGGACTGACGCGTTAATAGCGCACATGGCCGACGTTCACTTAGGCGCTAGGAAGTACGGCGAGAGGGCGTTCTATGAAGACATATTCCAGGCCTTTGAGGAGTCCGTCGAGGAGATAGTCAAGGACAGGGTCAGAGCCCTTGTGATAGCCGGCGACCTGTTTGACTCTCCGCACCCAGATAACGCGACCCTGGCCTTCGCGCTGAGGAAGCTGAGGGAGCTAACGTCAAGAGGCGTCAAGGTCATAGCTGCGAGGGGGGAGCACGACACCCCGGGCAGGAGAGAGCCGTCACCCCTTGACGTTTTAGCCGAGGCCCTAGAGGGCTTCTACGCGCCTCAGCCCCCTCCAGGCCTTAAGCTTACCTCTGCGGCCGAGTGCCTGAAGGCTATAGAAAGAATGACAATAATTGATGGCAAGCTCGCCTTCATGGTCTACCCCTTCTTCAAGGTCAGCGTTAACGAGCGTAGGGACATCTTTAGGGTGTTAGCGTCCTGTTATGATAGGAGGGCTGAGGAGCTGAGGTCGCTAGGTCTCAGCGTGGTCTTCATGGGGCACTTCTCTCTCGACCCAGTGTTCACATATGATGCTATAGCCTCTCTGACGGAGCTGCCCAAGGCGCGCTACGTAGCGCTAGGTCACGTACATGATAGGTGCGTCAGGTGCGTAGTGCCTCCTGGCAGGCCAGACCTGTGGTACGCCTACCCGGGCTCCCTCTACCCCCTTGACGTCTCTGAGGCGGAGAGGGACCACAAGAGGGGCCCGCTCATAGTGGACCTGAGCGGTGACGAGCCGGTAGTCCAAGAGGTAAACATCGCCGTGAGGAGGCACGTGGTGCTTGACGCAGAGGTCAGGGACCCAAAGGACGTTGACAGGGTGATCAGGGCAGCCGTAGGCAAGGTCGTGAGGGCCCCTAACGAGAAGGAACCGCTCGTTCACCTCAGGCTTAAGGTTGGGGTCAAGGTGCCTTCAAGCGTGATTGAGCTCTCCGCCTCAAGGGTCTCCGGCGAGAGGGGCCTGATAATAATACCACACATAACGAGAGTGAGCGATGAGAAGGCGGGGACCAAGGCCTTGCCGGAGCGCGGCCCTGAGTCCCTTGACCCTCTCGACGTGATTAAGGCTGAGGTCGGGCTTGACGAGCTCACGTCTAAGGCAATACTTGACCTTATAGTCGCCGCCTCGGAGGGGAATGAGGAAGCCATCGAGAAGGCGCTCGAAAGGCTGGCCTCCTGGCCTAAGTCATTGGAGTCTCTTAGGAGGCTGGCGGCCCAATGACCTACATCATAAGGTCTGTGGAGCTGCGTAACTTCCTCAGCCATGAGAACACCAAGCTTAGACTTCCGCTTGGCAGCCTGGCCTTAGTTGGTGAAAACGGGGCTGGGAAGACTAGCATCTTTGAGGCCATATATTATGCGCTGACCGGATCAGGCTGGAGAGGAAAGGCGTCGGACCTGATACAGCTTGGTAAGCAGAGGGCCGAGGTCATTCTTGAGCTCGAGGACCCCGCCACTGGCTCAAAGGCCGCTGCAAGGGTCTTCATAGAGAGGCGCGGGAGCACTGCTACAACAGCTTACAGGCTGACTGTTAACGGCAAGATCGTCGCGACCACGGCAACGGCCTACAGGGAGGAGATAGCTAAACTCCTTGGGCTTCACGGAGTAACCGATTACAAGAGCTTCATAAGCTCCGCGGTGATAATAAGGCAGGGCGGCCTGGCCGAGATAGCCTCTATACTTTCCTCGGATGAGGGCAAGAGGCTCAAGGAGCTCATCGAGAGCGCTATCGGGATCCCTCAGCTCGAGAAGGCCCTCGAGGCAGTGAGGTCCCACACGATAAGGGTCCAGAGGAGCGACGGAAGCCTCGTAATGGCCTTTGACGTGGGCCCTAGGAGAAGGGCTGAGGTGCTTAAGGCCATACAGGCCGCAAGGGAGGTCAAGAGGGCCAAGCTGCAGGAGTACCACGACCTTGAGGCCAAGCTCAAGGAGGCTGAGGAGAGGCTTTCCTCATTGACAGCAGAGCTCGACAAGGTAACGAGGGCCTCTGACGAGGCGTGTAAGGCATCATCTGTGCTTGAGGCGTTGAGGCAGCAGCTGAGAGAGGGCGAGAGGTCGCTTAGTGAGGAGCAGGCGAGGCTGTCCAGGCTACAGGGCGAGCTTAATGACGTTACGCAGCAGCTGGCGTCGCTTCAGCCCCTGGTCCCCCTTGCCTCGCTGTCGCCGTTAGTTGACGAGCTCACCTCGCTTGATAACAGGATTTCGTTGCTGAGCGAGAGGGCGAGGGAACTGAAGCCCATTGCCGACGCATACCTGGAGCTCAAGGCTAACAGAGGGGTTCACGAGGAGTATGAGGCGCTGAGGTCAAGGCTTGAGGAGCTGAGGGAGGCCAGGCGAAAGGCCTCTGACGAGCTTAAGGTCATAGAGGGTCAGCTGGCCCAGGCGGAGCTCCTCTCGAAGTCAATAGAGCAGGCGGAGCAGGAGGCAAGGGCCGCAATAGGGGTAGGCCAGGATTGCGACATTAAGTGCCTAGAGGAGAGGCTCGGGGAGCTTGATAAAGAGTTGACGGAGGTCAGGGCCAGGGCCCAGGAACTGAGGGCTCAGGCAGAGGCGCAGGAGGCCAGGCTCAGGGAGCTCGACGAGGTCGTTAGGCTCCTGAGGAGGGGTGGGAGGGAGGCCAGGTGCCCTGTGTGTGGGTCACCTCTGTCGCAGGAGAGGGCTGAGTCGTTAGCGCTTCACTACTCAGAGGAGGCGTCCAGGCTGAGGGCCAGCGCTGAGGCCGCGAGGTCGCAGGCGGAAGAGCTCTTCAGGAGGCTTGAAGACCTTGAGTCCAGGGTTAGCAGGGCCAGGGCGGCAATATCTACGGCGTCCCAAATAATGTCATCATTACAGGGCCTCTCGGCGCTGAGCTCAAGGCTGCCTGAGCTCAAGAGATTCATTGAGGCAATCGAGAGGGAGGCCGCAGAGGTTGAGCGTAGGCTGAAGGAGCTTGAGCAGGCCAACGCCTCATACCTTGCAGCCTTGGCCAGGCTTGAGGCGAGCGGGCTCAGGTCGCCTGAGGCCGCCCAGGGGGTGATAGATGAGCTGAAGCGCGTCGAAGAGGAGCTTGAGGCCAGTAAGGCCAGGAGGGCCCAGGTAGAGCGTGAGCTGATCAACAAGGCTTCAGCTAAGGATCTAACAGAGGCCATCGCCAAGGTCAAGACAGCAGTGGAGGCCGCTGCCAGGGCGAGGGTCCTTGAGGGCACCGCGCAGTCGCTCAGGTCACAGATCTCAGAGGCTGGGGCCAGGCTTGACGAGCTGAGGCGCAGAGTAGAGGCGTTAAGGTCTCAGGTGAGTGCGCTCGAGCCTAAGGCCAGGGAGTGTGACGAGCTGAGGCGCAGGCAGGAGGACATAAGGACGCGGAGGGACCAAGCGCTGAAGGAGGTCGCGGCCCTCAGGTCGAGGATTGAGCAGGCAAAGGCTGACGCCGAGAGGGCCGGCGAAGACGAGGAGGCCCTCAGCAGGGCGCTGGACAAACTTGACGCTGCGCTTGGCGCTATGGCTGTCATGGAGAGGCTTGAGAAGGCCCTTTACAGGAGGGCCCTCATAAGCCTTGAGAACGAGATGAATGACGTGTTCAGGCTATTTGGGCTTGATTACGCCAGGGTGGAGGTGCGGGAGTCTGAGGACGCTTTCTACTTCAGGGTCGTGGACAGGCAGGGCGTCGAGAGGCCCGTCTCAACGCTCAGCGGAGGGGAGCAGATAGTGCTCTCCTTGGCCTACGTCCTGGCCCTGAACAGGATCATGCAGTCAAAGGTAGGGTTCCTCCTGCTTGACGAGCCTACTGACATGCTTGACGACGCCAGGAGGAGGGCCCTGGTGGACATAATAGGCAGGGTGACCGAGGAGGGCGGCGTGCCGCAACTGATAATGATCACGCACCATACGGAGGTCGTCGACAAGGTCGACAAGGTCTGCACGGTGGAGAAGGACCAGAGGGGGCTGTCGAAGGTCAGCTGCGAGGAGGGTGAGGCGGCTTGAGCTTAGTCCCCTATGCGCTGGAGTCGCGTGACCTCATAAGGAGGATCCTAGACGAGACGAAGGCTGAGAAGGTGTGCGATCTCCCCTGGCACCGCCTTGAGGCAGCTGAAGGCGTTGTCTCGCAGTACTCAGCCGAGGACGGAGGCCTTAACGTAAGGCGGCTGAGGACGTACACCGTGGTAGCCGTTAAGGCCTGGGGGGCCAGGTTCGGAGGGGGAGGGGTCCCTCAGGCCACGAGCCCTAAGGGCTTCGTAGGGCTAATCCTTCCCCAGGACTTCAAGGCGTCAAAGAGGCTCAGCCTCTACAGGGAGATCCTCGAGGCCGAGGCCGCAGGGGACGTGGCGCCCACGAACGGCATAGCGCTCTTTGATGGAAGGCCGCCAATAAGGTGGGGAAGCGTCGGCGCGAGGGTCACATGGGATGAAGCGCTGGAGTTCGTGGGCAGGGTGCTAACTAAGAACAAGGACATAGCTGAAAGGCTCACGGGAACCGCGTGCGAGTCGCCCGACCCTGAGTGCGTAGCCAAAGCTATAGAGGGCTCCAAGCTCAGGCCCTTCTCAGCGAGCCTGCTCCTCAGGCTGGCCTATGAGGGCCGCCTTGATGAGGTGACCCACGAGGCCAGGGAGGACGGGCTGAAGAACTCATGGATACTCGCGCTAGAGAGCCTGGAGAGGCTAATGGTCGTCAAGAGGACAATAGAGCGTATCTGGGCCCAGGGTTCGACGCCTGTCTTCGTGGTCAAGACCAGCAGGTCAACGTCGTTCTGCAACTCAACGCTACCGGACATACACATAATCGAGGACATCTTGAGGTCTAGGGGTGACATAGAGCCAGGCTTCACGGCCAGACTGTTTAGGAACGTGAACGAGTACTTCGGCCTTAAGAAGACCGGAGGCCCAAGGCTGTACCCCGCTGTCAACGGCGTCAGCGATTTCTACCAGAGCAAGGTTGCTGTCCTAAGCACTTTCGTCAGGCTGAGGAGGGGCGGCTTCATCTTTAAGGTGGAGGCCCTTTACAGGAAGGACCTTGTGGAGTCCGCTGACGAGGTCAAGCTGGCGGGCTCCCTTCTCTCCAGGTTAGCCACGTTACCCCTATCTGGTGAGGGCTACCCCCTGGCGCTGATGATAGCAGACAGCAACGCAAGGATATCAGAGTCTGAGATGGACGGCGTTTTGAGGGCCCTGGGGGCCGACCTGGTGCCTGAGAGCAGGTCTGTGCTTAGGGTGTGAGTTATGACGTCCCCGTGTAAGGGCGAAAGGGAGCTTGGCTGGATAGTAGGCGAGAGCACGCCCAGGTCGAGTCAGGTGCTCTTCAAGGGGGATCACGAGGTCCCTCAGGCCGGCACTTACGTCGTTGCTGAGACCCCCGCAGGCTGCGTCTTCGGTATGATAGAGACCGTGACGGCAGGTAACAGGCTCCTTTCAGAGGACGTCACGAGCCCCGACTCCGTGGACGCCCTGGTCAGGACCCTCAACGAGAACCCGCTGGTGTCCCCAAGCTACGTGAGGGGCTCCATAAGGTGGCTCAGCTACCAGGACCACCTGGTGAAGGGCCTTGTAGTTCTCCCGAAGGTCCCTCCAAGGCCAGGCACCATTGTTTACTCGGCGTCAGCAGACCTCTTGAAGAACGTGTTTGGCTCAAACGAGAGCAGGGGGTGGATAGAGCTAGGGAGCCTTATCAACAACGAGGAGGTCAGGTACAGCATAAATGTCAACAGGCTGATGAGGCACCTGGCGATACTCGCAGTCACAGGCGGCGGCAAGAGCAACACTGTCTGCGTCCTAGCCCGTGAGATCGTTCAGAGGTTAAGGGGCACAGTAGTCATATTCGACATGCATGGGGAGTACTCAAACATTGAACTTGGCGGTCAGCTGGTTAACGTGCTTAGGCCTGCCATGAACCCCGTAAACATGGCCTTTGAGGAGCTGAGGGAGCTGGCCAAGGTCCCCGAGAGCGCCGTGAGACAGGAAAGGGCGATCCGCCAGGCATGGGCACTTGTCCATGAGGGGTACTCGGAGGGAAAGATCAAGTTCACAGCGGATTACACGCTAGTCGACGCCCTGATAGATACGCTCGAGAAGCTCATAGAGAAAGGCGATGTTGATGAGGAGGGGGGCAACGGAGCCCTCAACAGGCTCAAGGACGTAAAGGACAAGTACGCTGATGTACTTGACCACGGCGTCCCACTCGACCTGACCAAGGTAGTGGTGCCGGGCAGGCTCAACGTGTTCGACCTGAGTGGGGTTGATGAGGAGGCAGCCGACGCCATAGTGAGCCACTACTTAAGGAGGATACTGACTGAGAGGAAGAGGCTGAAGAGGAGGGAGGAGTCGGGGGCCGGCCGCCTGCCCCCCACAATTGTTGTCATTGAGGAGGCTCATATCCTGATACCAGCGAGGGACCACACGCTGACCAAGTACTGGGCCTCAAGGGTGGCAAGGGAGGGCAGGAAGTTCGGAGTAGGGCTCGTTATAGTGAGCCAGAGGCCCAGGAACGTCGACCCTGACGTCCTAAGTCAGACCAATAACAAGATCATACTCAGGATCGTTGAACCCCAGGACATTAGGTACGTCCAGGAGGCTAGCGAGGAGCTTAGCGAGGACCTGGCGGCCCTCCTGCCGAGCCTGAACCCAGGCGAAGCCGTCGTAATAGGGAGCATGGTCAAGCTCCCCGCCATAGTCAAGGTTGACATATGCAAGGAGAAGAGCAGGGGAGGCGACATAGACGTGATCAGCGAGTGGGAGGCATTTACCAAGGGAGAGGCCAGAAGGGCGGAGGAGGTAGAGAGGAGCCTAGAGGAGCTGCTCTGATGGTCCTCCAGGTCTTCGGCTTCTCGGCCTGTGAATGTTTAGTATTAGCTCCCTGGGAGTCAGAGGCCTTACTTAACGCGTCGCCAGGGAGCGTGGTCACGGTTAATGCGGGTAAGGACTCCGTCAGGGTAGCCAAGAGGGGTCACGAGGTAGTCGTCGAGCTAGGGGGTAGGGCCTATAGCGTCAAGGCGGATGTCCTTCAGAGGCACACGCGTAGAAGATCGTACCTGGCGGTTGAGCGGTCAGCGGCCTATGAAGTCGAGGTGAGGACGCCGTTCGCTTACTACAAGCTGGTGCCCGTGGAGGGAAGCCGCGCTCCAACACTCGAAATCAACGGCATACATATGCATAGGGTGGAGGGAACAACGCCAATTGAGGACGCCAGGTCTAAGGTCAGGGCCCTCTCAATAAGGCCAGGGTCCGAGGTCCTTGAGGTTGGGACCGGTCTAGGCTATACGACGGCCGCTGCCCTGGAGGCAGGCGCCGCCCACGTGACTTCGATAGAGGTCGACGAGAACGTTCTCTGGGTGGCTGAGAGGAACCCCTGGAGCCGCCATCTGGCCTCGGATAAGGTGACGATCCTGTTGGGTGACGCCGTTACGGTCGTCAAGGAGCTTTCAGGGCCCTTCGACTATATAGTTCACGACCCGCCGAGGTTCACGTCATCGACGGGGTCCCTGTACGGCAGGGAGTTCTACGCAGAGCTCTTCAGGCTCCTGAGGCCGGGCGGCAGGCTCTTCCACTACACTGGCGAGCCGGGCAGGGCCAGGGGTAGGAGCCTCTGGGCTGACGTAGCGAGAAGGCTTAGGGAAGTGGGCTTTGATGAAATAAGGTACGTTAAGGAGGCCCTAGGAATAGTAGCCCGCAGGCCTAAACGGCCTTGAACTTCTCGCTCCACTCCTCATAGGCCCTGAGCATCCTCTCGTCAACGCTTGGCTTCCTGCGGCTCAGGGCGTACTCGAAGTCCTCCATGGTTACCGGCCTCAGGCCGCTCTTCTGCTCGAAGTACTCCCTAACGACCCTCATATAGGCGTCCTGGACCAGGTCCTTTATGTCGCTGCCGCTGTAGCCCTCAAGTCTCCTGGCCAGCTCGTCCAGGTCCACTTTCGCTCCGCTCGGCAGCCTCGAGATAAGCATCTGCAGGAGCTGCCTCCTGGCCTCTAGGTCAGGCAGGGGCACGTAAATCCTCTTCTGGAACCTCCTGATGAAGGGCTCGTCAAGGGCCCAGGGCTTGTTGGTGGCCGCTATAACGTACACGTGGAGCCTCTCATTCTTGTCCTGAAGCCCGTCCATCTCCTTAAGGAACTGGTTCCTTACCCTGACCTCGCCGCCTACCTCGTTAGAGTGGACGCCGAAGAGGGCGTCAACCTCATCTATGAATATTATCACAGGGGTCCCTGACCTGGCCCTTGACCTGGAGTACTCGAACAGCCTCTTAACGTTCTTCTCGCCCTCCCCTAGCCACTTGCTCATGATGCTGGCCGCGTCAGCGTAAAGGAACTCCCCCGACACCTCGTTGGCCACGGCCGCGGCCAACATGGTCTTGCCAGTGCCTGGGGGACCATAAAGGAGGATCCCCCTCGGCCAGCCGAGGGGGAAGAGCTCAGGCTCAGTTATAGGGTAGATTATCGCCTCCTTTATGGCCCTCTTAGCTTCCTCAAGCCCAGCTATGTCGTTGAACGTGACCTTCGGCTTCTCCTTGAGCACGAACTCAGGCAGCTCGTCAGGCCCCTGTTCAGCCTCCCCCTTTATGTCGACTTTCACTACGTCATCTCCTAAGGATAGGGCCTGAGTCCCCTTGACCTCAACATACTTAAGCCTGGACTTTACGTCATTATACATCCGCCTGTAAAGGCCTATGAGCGGGTGATCTGGGTAGTTCCTAATAATGTCATCAAGGGCCTCCAGCGCCCTCTTGTACTTGTCCGCGGCCGTGGCGTAGTCCTTGTTCTTCTCTGCCTGAAGCCCTTCCTCTATCTTCTTTCTGGCAAGGCTCTCCAGCATCTGTACAGGGCTCCCTGACAAGCGTCTTCACCTCTATGACGTTGAATATAGCGAAATAAAGGGGGAGAGGCCTTAAGCAGTTGAAGTCGACGACGCGGGCTCTACCTTTATGACCCCCTTAGCCTCGAGCCTGGCCAGCAGCTCCCTCACCACCTCTGGGGCCACGCCGAGGGAGGCCGCGGCCTGCCTTATGCTTATGACGCCCTTTGAGGCCCTTATGTAGTCAAGCAGCCTCCTCTCGAGCGCCTCAGGGTCATAGGCTGGCGGCACCTTCGGGGCTGCCTTTTCAGCCTCCTCGGCGGCCTCCTTCATGGCCTCAGTTATGAGCTCCTTGACGTCCTGGCTGTAGAGGGCCACGCTCTTGCCTTCAGGCAGCACTGAGCTGAGCAGGCCGACCTTCCTTATGACGCCCTCCGTGGACTCTATCACTGAGGCCAGGGAGGCCGTCACGTCAGGCGCGAGGCCAGACAGGTAGTTGTTAACGGTCTCCATCACGTACTGGAGCGGCGCCAGGGTCTTGACGAGGACCTCTATGTTCCTGGCATCTGCTATCCTCTCGATGGCGGCCCCCAGGAGCTTCTCATAGGCTGCGACGATCTTGTAAACCTTCTTCTTTATCGCGAGCTCTGAGGCGTTAAACGTGGCGCTCTCCTCGTCCTTGGCCTTCAGAGCCTTTACGAGCCTCTCGTAGTACTCGCTCATCTCTGCTGACATCTTGAGCTTTATCCTCTCGACCTCGGACTTCGCTATGTTGAGCTGGGCCACTATCTCATCGTAGTTTATGCCCTCGGACTGGTCAGGCAAGCCCTCCGTCTCGGCCTTCTCAAGGCCCCAGGAGAAGGCCTTCTTAATTACATCAACTATCCCTGTCACAGCGTCCATCCTCCGTCTTCTGCTGTTAGACTTTAGTAGGCCTTAGCAGGGCAGGGGGAGTATTACTGGCTGAACGATTTCGTGCCAGGTCCTTGGGCTGGCCTTCCTCTGACCGCTTGCCCTTCTGCAGGCCAAGATTGTGGGGGCTCCACCACGAAGGGTTTTTCAATTAGATGTTCAAAAGCACCTTGACCTATGTCCTCCCTTAACCTTCAGGGCGATGAGCTCACGTTTATGAGCACCAGCTTCCCGGGCAGGGTGAAGCCGTAGCCGCTGGCGTTATAGTACACGGGGGTCAGGTCATTGAAGTATATGTTAACGTAATACCGCGGCAGGTAGTTGGACACCGTAATTTCGTTATATACCCATTGGAAGGGATTGAGGACCCCCGCTATTAGATCCGCGAAGGCGGCTGCCCCTGGCTGGCCGAAGGCCTTGCTCTCTATTACTGACGCTATGGCCGAGCCGAGGTCGATGCCCGCGCCCAAAGGGCTTATGATAGTTCTGTTAACGCCGTGTGAGAGCTCATAAGAGAGCTCCACGAAGTTACCGCCAGGCCTCACCGTAGCGTAATGCGTCAGGTTAGTGGCGTAATCCTGCCATATGAGTGGCGCTGGCGTTTTTGGCAACGGGCATGTGGAGTTCATGCCAGCCTCGAAGAAGTAGCTTGAGTTCTGCATGAGGACCTGTTGCTCGTGGGCCCACTCGCTCAGGTTGACGCACCAGTCGTAGCCCTCCCAGTCATAGGTCGCAGTGGTCGTGTAGTGCATGACCTTCGCGAGCTTAGCCTCCGTCGGCTGGAGGCTGAGGTACCAGGCTACTGGCCTGCCGGAAGCGCTCACCTCAGTCCAGTTGACCAGCGCGCCCTGGCCAACTATGTAGAGCTGGGCTATGCCTTCATGACCCGGTGGGATGCTGACGAACGCCGCGGTGTTGCTTAAGAGGATCGTGTAGTTGAGCGCAGGCCCCATTACTGGGGAAAGCATCCTGACGGCCTGTAGCAGGTTCCCTGACTCGGCAACTCTTAGAGCGGCCTCGAACTCGCTGCCAGGCAACGTGACGGAGTCCACGATAGCAGGGAGTCCAACTGGCACTATAACCACAGGTACGGAGCCTTCATTAAAGGAAGTGACGAGGGGACTGGGCTGCGCTAAGGCCACAGCGAGGCTTATGGGCGCCATGCCCGTGTCGTTAGGGTACCAAGCAATGACGTGAGGTACCACGTAGAAGGGCGGTGAGAGAGTTGACGCCTCACCTGGGCTCTTTGCGGTCGCCCCACTGGCCTTCACGACGGTAATGAAGGGGCGGCCCATCACAGCGTTTACCGTCACGCCCCAGCCGCCGCTGAGCGGGAAGCTGAGGTTAATGGGCCTGTAGAAGGGCTGAGCCACGAGCTCGACGCTGCCGTTAGGCAGAGGTATAGAGTATGAGACCCATATGATTATCGATGGCTCAAAGGCGCCTATGGCGACCCTGCCATAGGCGCGTATCCAGTCCTCGGCCCAGCTGGCCAACCTGCCCGGGCCTATCACCGCCTGGAGCCCCGTCCCGTTGTAGACGGGTATGAATTCGGTCCCGTTAGGGGTCGGCGCCCAGGCCCACACTGAGAAGGAGGCGTTAGTTAGCCAGACCAGCAAGCCGTAGCTTCCTATAGCGTAAGCCCTTATTATCACGCTCCCCCAGTAGAACAGGTTAGGCGTCGCGTAGAACAGCTCCGCGAGCAGCAAGGCCAAGACAATGGCGATAACGACGAGGGCCAGGGCCCTCTTGGTCCTCAAGAGGACACCACCAGGGCTGTCTTATGGTTATGAGGTTATAAGATTTGTTAAAATTATATAGTTTACGTTTTTATAGTTTCAGGCTCAAGGAAAGCCGAGTTCTATGTCAACAGCTCTGGCTAGCTGTCACTTAAATTCCCTGGGCGGCTCCAACTACAAGGTGGCACCAGTGGCCTACGAGATAGAGCAGGGGACGGCCGTCGGCTTAAGGGCCAAGGACGGCGTAGTGCTGGCTACAGATAAGAGGATGGCCTACGGGTCCTTCGTCATGAGCAGGAACGCCAAGAAGGTCTTCCTCCTGAACAACAGGGTCGGCATAGCGATGAGCGGCCTCTACGCTGATGTAGGCGCCATAGTGAGGTTCCTAAGCGCTGAGAGCAAGTACTACGAGCTGACCAGCGAGAGGCCTATGAGCCTCTACTCGATAGCTAAGCTCCTCTCGTCAATACTTTACTCCTACAAGGTGCTGCCCTTCCTGATAGAGGCAGTGGTAGGAGGCATTGACAGGGACGGTCAGCCTAAGGTGTTCACCCTCGACTCGCTGGGCTCCGTATCTGAGGACAAATACATGGCTGTCGGCTCAGGCGCCACGACAGCGTTAGGGCTGCTGGAGAGCCAGTACAGGGACGACATGAGCCTGGCGGAGGCCGAGGAGCTGGCCGTGAGCGCATTAAGGGTCTCAATGGAGCGCGACGCCTCGACTGGTGACGGCATAGACGTCCTCACCATAAGCGTCGCCGGCGAGGTTAAGGAGAGGAGCCTAAGGCTGAGGGTTGTTGAGGACAGGGGCTCCCCCTGAGGTCTGCAGGGGCATAAGAGGGGCGTTCTCGTACGAGAGGGCCGTCAGGGCCCAGAAAGCCCTGAGGCTTAAGGTAACCCTGAGGTGGCCTGGCGACGACGTCCTGAGCAGGGCGATCATGGCGCTCGACGCGTCCTACTGGGGCCCACAGGAGTCCTACGGGGTAGCCGTCGCCGTGGCCTTTACGCCTGAAGGCGAGCCGTTAGCGTGCTACGAGTCCAGGGGGCCCGTCTGCGTGCCCTACGTGCCCGGGCTTCTGGCCTTCAGGGAGATGCAGCTGATGGCGCCTGCCGCGATTGCCTTGATGACTAGGTACAGGGTAGGGCTTACCCTGGTTGACGGCCACGGTATAGCGCACCCAAGGCGTTTCGGCATAGCCTCCCACGTGGGGGTGGCGCTGGGGGTTCCGTCCATTGGGGTGGCTAAGAGGCTGCTCTACGGAAGGCTTGAGCAGTGCGACCTAGGCCTCTGCATAGCCTCTGATGAGGGCGTCCTGGGCGTGGCTATAGAGACCCCCAGGGGCAGGATATATGTGAGCCCTGGCAACCTGGTTGACGTGAGGAAGTCCCTGGAGCTCGTGAGGCCGATGTTAAGGTCAGGCCTCGCCCTTCCTTACCCCCTAGGCGTGGCCGACAGGCTTAGTAAGCTTGAGAGGAGCAGGTTAACTACAACGAGGCCTAACTCGGTTACCGTTCACAGCTGTGACGATAAGTTGAAGGAGGTCGTTAAGCGGCTTTAACTCAGGACGGCCGCCTAAGAGCTCATGATAAAACACATGGAAGGACGGGACAAAAAGGCCTGAGGTTAGGCGGGTCTAACGACCTTTTTCACAATTGCCAACTTTTCAAGGCCGTTTCTCCTAGCTGTAACCACAATACCTTCAGGCGTCTCCCTTAGCAGGAGCTCTTCGTCAATTACAGTCCTTCCGCACACTGGGCACTTGTAGAACCTGGTCACCTTTATCTCAGCGCCTCCGCTGGACCTGCTGGACTTCTCTGTCCTCGAATAATAGTTCATGGGCACCCTGCACCGTGGGCAGAGCACCTCTACCTCTCCGTCGTTGTACATTCTCATTCCCTCCCTTGGCGCAGCGCGGCAGCGCTGGCGATAGTCGCTCTTGGAAGCTTTGAGCCGAGGGGCTTTATTTGCCTTTCAACCTAAGACCGGATGTCAGCTTGCACTTAAGACCGCTCCCTTGACCGTAACAACGTGGTGTGAGGCTTGGAAAGGCCTGTGGACCCTGACGAGGTAGATGACTCGTTGGGGGAGCAGCTAGTAAGACTGGCCAGGAAGAGCGTCGAGTACTACTTTGACAGGAAGGAGCTAATGCCTGTCCCTCAGGGCCTGCCGCCTGTGGCTTACAGGCCAGGCGCTGCGTTCGTGACGATAGAGACCTACGAGGGAGGCTCGAGGAGCCTCAGGGGCTGCATAGGGTTCATAGAGCCTGTAAGGCCTCTGGTGAGGTCAGTTATAGAGGTAGCGGTGGAGGCAGCCTTCAACGACCCAAGGTTCATGCCTATGGAGAGGCAGGAGCTCGACTACGTGACCTTCGAGGTCTCCGTGCTCTCAGCCCTTGAGGAGGCCCCGCGTGACGTGAAGGGCCGCCTGGAGTTCGTCGAGATAGGTAGGGACGGGCTGGTGGTCGAGAAAGGCATCTACAGGGGGCTGCTCCTGCCCGAGGTGCCCGTAGAGAACATGTGGGACGTTGAGACCTTCCTCTCAGAGACGTGCATAAAGGCAGGCCTGTGGCCTGACTGCTGGCGCGACGAGAGGGTCAAGGTCTACAGGTTCAGGACTGCGGCGTGGCTTGAGGAGACCCCCAAGGGCAGGGTCAGGAGAAGGGACCTGGCGGCCGAGTACAGGCAGGCCCTAGCAGCTCACGGGCTGTCACCCTAGCGGCTGAACGCCAGGACATGTCAGGGTGAAGGGCCCTACGTAGCTGTTTCAGCTTTCACATAGTTTATAATTTGTCACCGCGATCAGCGTATACAGGAGGTACATAACCGAGCACTCAAGATGTGGGGCCCCTGGGGCGGTCCTGAACGCCCCCAAGCCCGATGAAGGCCCGAGCGGGGTGCAGGGGAACAGGGATGAGGCGATGAACGTAAGGCAACACGAACCTGTATGAGAGCTGAACCCCCTACGGGGAGCGCTGCGTCAGTTCAGATGTTGCAAGCCCTGCCCTTCAGGACAAGGAGGAGGTAAGCTCTATTGGAGCTCTACAGGGCTGAAGGTATCAGCCACGCCTGCTAAGGCACTTAAGCCTGCGAGTCCGGTTTAAGCGGGGCGCCGCCTAGCAATGGGATTCAGGGACAGGCTGAAGAACCACGTAGCGGCCTGGAGAAGGGTGGTGCTGCTATCCAGGAAGCCTGACGAGGAGGAGTTCTCGGTCCTGGCCAGGCTGACTATAATCGGGTTCCTCCTGGTTGGCATCCTGGCCTATATAATACACCTGTTATACGTACTCTTCGTGGTAGGCTGAGGTGAAGCCTTTGTCAGGGCAGGCCCAGCCGCAGGGACAAGGGTCGCCAAAGCCAAGCAAGTTCTACGCCCTGAAGGTAATGGGTGGCTATGAGGAGAAGGTGGCCCTGATCCTCGGCGAGAGGGCAAAGGCCTTAAACCTTGACGTGAGAAGCGTGGTGTTCTCTAAGGACTACAAGAACGTCGTCTTTGTGGAAGTGGGCGACGTGACTGACCTGTATTACCTGATAAAGGGGGTCAGGTACGTAAGGGGCAGGAGGCCTATACCTGTAACAATAGATGACGTAATTAAGCTCATCAAGCCGGCGGTCACAGAGGTCGCGGTTGAAAGGGGTCAGCTAATACAGGTCATAGGCGGGCCCTTCAAGGGCATGAAGGGAAGGGTCATTGAGGTCAGGAAGAGCGACGTCGACATAACGCTCCTTGAGGGCGACTCCAAGATCGTGGTCACCGTTCCCATAGACCAGGTTAAGCCTATCTCTGAGTCCGAGGCCAAGTAATAGATAGGTGTCGATCTTGGATAGTCACCTAGAGGAGAGGGCCAGGAGGTACGTTTTGGGCTTCAGGCAGGCCCTCTCGGAACTTAAGCAAGCCGTCAACAGCGCGCCGAGGACTATAACCGATAAGGGCCTGGCCAACCTGCTTGAGAACGCGGAGGCGTACCTCAGGGATGCCGAGTATTACCTAAACAAAGGGGACTACGTGGACTCACTGATATCAATATCTTACGCGGAGGGCCTGCTGGACTCGCTAAGACACGCGGGACTTGTCGATATAAAGTGGCCTAGGCCTCTGGAGGAGAAGAAGGTCGTCGTTGCTGGAACCTTTGACATAGTTCACCCTGGCCACATAGAGCTCCTCAGGTTCGCCTCACAGCTGGGCAAGGTCTACGTGATAGTTGCCAGGGATGAGAACGTTATAAAGGACAAGGGCAGGCCCCCAATACTTGATGAGGCTTCCAGGGCCCTGGTACTGTCATCATTGAAGTACGTATACGAGGTCGTGATGGGGGATGAAAAGGACTACCTCAAGCCCTTAGAGCTTATAGGGCCTGACTATGTAGTCCTGGGTCCTGACCAGCCCATGGACGAACGGTGGCTTGAAGACGAGCTGGAGAGGAGGACGGGCAAGAGGCCTCAGGTGATAAGGTTCAAGGAGAAGGTGCCCTTTGCTGGAGGCATGAGGGGGGTCAGGGACCTGATAAAAAAGGCGTGCCTTAATAGCCTGAAGGAGAATCAGTCCTCTGGAGCTACCTAGGCCTCAGGGCTATTGCCTCTACCTCGACCTGGGCTCCAGCGGGAAGGTCTGCCACGAACACCGTTGTCCTGGCTGGGAAGGGGCCCTTGAAGTACTCCGAGTAAACCCTGTTGAAGTCCTGGAACTTGGAAGGGTCCTTCAGGAACGCGGTGACCTTAACAACGTCGTCAAGGGTCAGGCCCGCGGCCTCAAGTATTGCCTTTAGGTTCTCAAGGACCCTCCTGACCTGATCCTCGAAGCCGCCCTCTACGAGCTTTCCAGTGCGAGGGTCTATAGGGATCTGGCCTGAGATGAACACTAGGTCGCCTGCCACTATGGCCTGGCTGTAGGGGCCTACAGGCCTAGGGGCCTTGTCAGTGAACACGGCCTCCTTCACGGTGGTCACCTAGCCTTTCCTTGAAGTGAGGTACTTATACACTTCAGCGACCTCGGCTACGTCATGTGACCCGAGACCAAGCCCTCTGGCAGCCCTCAGGAGCTCCACTACCTGTGAAAGCAGCGGCGTGTAGTCGCTTCCAAGCGCCCTAGCGGCCTTGATAGCCTCTTCAAGTACGTAGACCCCGAGGTCTACCGAGAAGACGTCCTTGTATAGGCCTGAGAGCATCATGGGAAGCCTTGACCTCAGCTGCGCTGAGTCAGCACCACCCGAGGAGAGGGCCTTCACCAGCAGGTCAGGCTCTAGGCCAAGGCGTAGGAGCGCCTGTGAGGCCTCAGCCAATATTGCCGTGTTCGCAAGGAGGATCGCGGTGCTGAGCAGCTTAATTGTTGTGGCAGCCTCATGAGAGCCCACGTAAATGGGATTTCCGATGTCCCTAAGGAAGGCCAGGGAGCTATTGTAAACCTCTACGGGTCCTCCTACGTAAAGCGTTAAGGTGCCTGTCTCAGCGTTAGCTGGGCCGCCCTCCATCATTGCCGTCAGGTACCTCAAGTTCATCGAGGCAGCCTTGGAAGCGGCGGCCTTGGCGTCATCAAGGCCTACCGTGGTCATATTTATTACAACTCCCTTGCTCCCCGTAATCTCATCTAACACTCCTAAGAGCTCACGAGCTGTGGGAAGCGTCACGAGGACGTAATCGGCTTCTCTTGCCTCAGGGAGGGCAGCAGGCTTGAAGCCTGTGATGTCAGCAAGTAGCTCATATGAGCTAGGGGATACGTCGTAACCTAGCACGGAGTAGCCCTTCTTCACGAGGTTCTTGACGATCCCTCTTCCCATCCTGCCGAGGCCAATCACAAAGACCTTGGTCACTCTATTCGCCTGACGGTAGGGTCCTTTCCTTGAATAATAGCTTTAATCCAGGTCGGCGATGTACGGCTACTTCGTTTAAAGCGTGAACGAGCAAGGCTTCAAAGGGGCTGCCCCGTCTGGTGGTAAGTCATGGACAGGTACCCGCTAGTGCTCGCGATAGACGCGATAAACTGTGACAAGAGGATAATATTGTTATCGGAAGAGCTCTCGCAGGTGCTTTCGGGCTTCAAGGTAGGGCTGCCCACGCTCATATCATGCGGCACGGCGTTCCTTAAGGACCTCAGGGACGCCGTCGGCGACGCGCTCATGATAGCTGACCTAAAGCTGGCCGACATAGGGGACGTAATGGTAAGGACGACATCGCTGGTCAAGGACTACGTTGACGCCGTCATAGCTCACGCCTTTGTTGGAAGGAGGGGAGGACTCGACGTTCTTTCAGAGGAGCTTAGCAGGTGGGACGTCAAGCTTATCTTGGTAGCCTCTATGAGCCATCCGGGCTCCCAGGAGTTCTACGACGCTATAACTGATAGGGTCATCGGGCTGGTGAGGGACCTCAACGCGTGGGGGGTGGTGGCGCCAGCTACGAGGCCTGACGTGATAAGGGTCATAAGGGGCAGGCTGAGGGACGTGAAGATCTTCTCACCGGGCGTTGGCGTCCAGGGCGCGAGGCCAGGCGAGGCGCTCTGCGCCGGGGCAGACTATGAGATAGTTGGTCGCGCTATTCTTGAGGCCAGCGACCCCCTCGCCGCCGCTAAGTCGGTGGGCGAGGAGGCCCTGGGGGCGATGAAGAGGTGTCAGAGGGCCTGACGAGCATAGTGACCAGGTCCCTTATAGAATCGGGCGCTTTGCTCTTTGGGGAGTTCAGGCTGGCCTCAGGCGCCATAAGCCACGTCTACGTGGACCTGAGGAGGGTCCTGGGATCCCCTAGGCACTTCAGAACTCTGTCAACGCTCCTGGCCAGCGAGGTCATAAGGGCTGGCATCGATGATAACACTGTCGTAGTGGGCGTGGCGACAGGCGGCATAGCGTGGGCTACTGCAGTCTCGCTCTCGCTGGGCCTCCCGCTGGCCTATGTAAGGCCCCCTAAGGGCCACGGCACAGAAAAGGTCGTGGAGGGAGCGGAGGTCAGTGGGCGCAGAGCTATCGTGATAGACGACGTGGCAACAACTGGCGGGAGCCTGGCGTCATCAGTTAATTCGTTGCTGTCCCTAGGGGTCTCGCAGGTCACCGCTGTAGTCCTTGTAGATAGGGAACAGGGCGCGTCAGAGGCGCTTGTTAAGCTGGGCGTTCAGCTAAGGAGGGTTACCACATTACGTGAAGTGCTCATCGAAGCAGTAAGGCTCGGAGCTGTCAGTGAGTCAAAGGCGAACAGGATAAGTGAGGAGCTCTGGGGGAGACCTCTGAGGTAGAGAGGCCTACAGGAAGGCCTCGGAACAGTGGTCCCCCTTAATGTCATGCTTAGCACATACTAGGGCTCAGAGCTATAAGCGGCCCTTGGCGCCCTCGCCCGCGAAGGGCCCGCTAGTCTAATAATGCCTGGCTCCAACGTATTGGAGGGCTTTTGGGCTGGAGAGGGCGTGACGTAGTAGACGTCAGGGACTTTTCACGTGAAGAACTTGAGGAGCTCTTTGAGGTCGCTGACTTAATGGACAAGGAGCTGGCCCAGGGCTCCGTCAGAAAGAGGCTCGAGGGTAAGGTGATAGCGCTGGCCTTCTTCGAGCCCTCCACCAGGACCAGGATGAGCTTTGAGTCAGCCGCTAAGAGGCTGGGCGCTGAGACCATAGGGTTTACATCAGAGGAAGCTATAAGCGTCTCCAAGGGGGAGTCCTTCGTTGACACGATCAGGATGCTGGACTCGTACTCAGACCTAATAGTGCTCAGGCACAGGTACGAGGGCGCGGCCCTGCTCGCAGCGGAGGTCGCCTCGGTCCCAGTCATAAACGGCGGTGATGGGAGGCAGCACCATCCCACGCAGGCGATGCTTGACCTCTATACGGTTAGGAGGATCTTCGGGACCATCGACGGACTCAGCTACCTGGTCCTCGGTGACCTCAAGTACGCTAGGACTGTTGCAAGCCTCCTCCGCGCCCTTGCCAAGTTCAGGCCTGAGGCTGTCATGCTCTCATCGCCGCCCGAGCTGAGGCTGAGGGATGAGCTCAAGAGGGAGCTGGAGGAGGCAGGGCTCAAGCTTGAGGAGGTCCCCCTTGAAGAAGGCCTCAGGAAAGCTGACGTAATTTACGTAACGAGGATCCAGAAGGAGAGGTTCCCTGACCCGCAGGAGTATGAGAAGGTCAGGGGCAGCTACAGGATAACAAGGAGGCTGCTCGAGTCGCTCGCTAAGAAGGGCGCTAAGGTCCTTCACCCGTTGCCCAGGGTTGACGAGCTGGCGCCAGACGTAGACTCGACAGACTTTCAGGCCTACTTCATTCAGGCCAGGCTAGGGGTTCCTCTGCGCATGGCCCTCCTAAGCCTCGTGCTAGGAGGTGATTGACGTGGGGGCCGCTAAGGAAGGGAAGATGCTCCTGGTCACTAAGATAAAGGACGGCACAGTCATAGACCACATACCTGCAGGCCGCGCGCTGACGGTGCTGAGGATACTTGGCATAAAGGGTGACGAGGGCCTGAGGGTAGCTGTCGTAATGAACGTAGAGAGCACCAGGATGGGCAGGAAGGACATAGTGAAGCTTGAGAACTTCTACCCAAGGTTTGAGGACATAACGAAGATAGCCCTGATAGCGCCGACAGCCACAGTGAACAGGATCAAGGACTACGCGGTCGTTGAGAAGAGGCCCGTCGAGGTGCCGCCAGTGATAGAGGGCCTGCTGACCTGCCCCAATCCAACTTGCATAACCAGGAGGCCTTCGGAGCCCGTCAAGAGCAGGTTCATCGTGGTCAGTCGGTCGCCGCTGAGGCTCAGGTGCTACTACTGCGGCTCTGAGATAGACGAGACAACGGTCCTCAAGGAGCTGGCCTCGGTGTGATGGCATGGAGGCCTCCGTATGTGGCCGCCTAGTTGACCCTAGGGGGTTTCTTGGAGAGGGCTGCGTTAACGTTGAGGATGGCGTAATCAAGTCTATAGGCAGGTCGCCCAGCGGCGATCAGGTCTACAGCTTCTACGCGGAGAACGTCTTCGTGACCCCAGGCCTCATAGACCTTCACGTGCACCTGAGAGGGCTCGACCTGTCCTACAAGGAGGACGAGGAGAGCGGGACCAAGGCCGCGCTGTCGTCAGGCATAACGCTCGTAGTCGACATGCCTAACACGAGGCCTAGGCTCGCCACCCCTGAGGCCCTGAGGCTAAAGCTTGAGGCCCTGAGGGAGCGCTCTTACGTCGATTACGGCGTCTACGCAGGCGTCCCGGACTCCGAGGCCTTGGTTGATAAGTTGGCCTCAATGCCAATAGCCGGCTTCAAGATTTACCCAGAGGACATGGACTTAAGGGCTTCATCAGTGTCTAGGGTGCTCAGTACGGGCGCCCTCGTAGTCCTTCACCCTGAGCTCCCAGAGGCCGAGAGGGTCAGCTGGGGCGACAACGCGGAGAGGGGCGAGGCGAGGGGGTGTTGGCTCGAGGGCGCTAGCGTACACCTCTTATCAACCTATGGACCCCTTAAGAGGCTTCACGTCACGCACGTGTCATGCCCAGGCACGCTGAGGGTCGCGAAGTCTTACGGCGCCACGACGGACACGACGCCTCATCACGTGCTGTACGATTACAGCCACGAGGGCTGCTACTTCAAGGTCAATCCTCCGCTGCGTGACTCCGTCACCAGGTCGTTAATGCTCAGGGAGCTCATAAATGGAGGCATCGACGCCTTAGCCAGCGACCACGCGCCGCACTCCCCACGTGAGAAGGACTCGTGGGCCTACTGCCCTCCTGGCATACCATGGCTTGGCCTCTGGCCGCCTCTGCTTCTAGGCTTTGTGAGGTCAGGCGCCCTGAAGCTTACTGAGTTCCTAAGGCTCACGTCGCTGGGGCCCGCGAAGATACTTGGCCTGGACCACCTCTACGGGCTCCTCGAGGTCAATTACAGGGCCGACCTAGTCGTGATAGATCTCAACGGCTGGGGAAGGTTCTCGGGAACCTATAGCAAGGCCCTCTACATGCACGCGTTCATGGAGGGCCTTCAGGCGACAATCAGGGCTGTCTTCGTGGGCGGCGAGCTGGCCGCAGAGGAGGGGGAGGTCCTATTAAGGCCTCCTGTGCTAAATCCGTTTGAGGGTCGCGAGCTTGGTCGACCTGAGCGTTGACGTGGCTGGCCTCAGATTGGCCCACCCAGTCATGAACGCCAGCGGTATCATGGGTGAGACCCCCGACGGCCTCATGGCCATAGCGAGGGCCGGCGTCAGCGCCCTCGTGACCAAGTCCTACACCCCAAAGCCCAGGGAGCCCTATCCCATGCCTAGGGTCGTACACTTTGAGTACGGCGCCCTTAACGCGGTCGGGTTGGCCAACCCGGGCGTGGAGGGGCTTAAGGGTCACATGAGGCTTCTCAGGCAGCTCGGCATACCCATAGTGGTCAGCGTCGCCGGCTCCTTGCCGAACGACTTCGCTGAGGTTGCGTCTGTCGCAGAGGAGGAGGGCGCATCGGCAGTGGAGCTCAACCTGAGCTGCCCTCATGTAGAGAGGATGGGCCTCGACATAGGCATGGACCCCCGCCTCAGCGCCGAGGTCACAAAGGCTGTAGCCTCGGTCGTCAGGGTGCCCGTTATAGCCAAGCTAGGGATCTCGGACAACATGCTGAGAACGGCTGAGGCCGTGCTAAGCGCTGGCGCCAGGGCGCTGACACTCATAAACACGGTGAGGGCCATGAAAGTCAACGTGTACACCATGAGGCCTGTGCTAGGTCATGATATCGGGGGGCTCTCAGGGCCTGCCATACATCCAATAGCGGTGAGGGCCGTCTACGAGGTCTACAAGGAGCTGAGGCCTGACATAATAGGGGTCGGAGGCGTTGAGAGCTGGGAGGACGCCGTTGAGCTTATGCTTGTGGGTGCCAGGGCCGTTCAGGTCGGAACTGCCCTAGTCAGGAAGGGCCTGCAGGTGGTGGGCGAGATCAAGAGGGGCATCAAGGAGTACCTTGAGTACATGGGCTTAAGAGGGGTGAGCGAGCTGGTGGGCGCTGCCCTTAAGGCTTGATCACGGCCCTGCCCACGAGCCTGCCGTTCAGGACGTCCTCATAGGCCTCGTTGATCTGGTCAAGCCTATACGTCCTGTAGAAGGGCCTTATGACGCCCTCGCCTATTAGCTTGATGGCCTCCTCGAACTCGCGTTTCGTGTAAGCGGCCGTCCCTGTAATCTTCAGCTCCCTCATAACTATGAAGGCGGGCCTCTCTAAAGTTATGGGCTCACCTGTAATGTTGCCTATTAGGACCAGCGTCCCCCTCTCCCTAAGGGAAAGCATGCTGTCGTTTATGGTTGGTCCCCCTACTACCTCAAAGACGAAGTCCACCTTCCCCTCATCCTTGTAGAAGCTGAAGCTCGTGACGGGCTTCACACTAAGGCCCTCCAGTAGCCTGGCCTTCTCGGGCGACCTTGAGAACCCGTAGACCTGGGCCCCCAGGACCTTGACCAGGTACTGGACGCCGTGGATTCCGGTCCCTCCCGTGGCGCCTGTCACCAGAACCCTGTCGCCAGGCCTCACGCCGGCTACCTTAGAGGCGTGGATAAACGTGGCGACGCCGCAGGCTGCGGCAGCGTACTGCTCGGGCTCTCCGCCTTGGAGGGGCACAAGGTTCCACCTGGGCACGAACACGTACTCGGCGTAGCCGCCCGGCTTCCCCTCGCCCAGTATTGTGTAACCCTGACAGAAGTTCTCGTTACCCGTCGACCTACACTCAGGCGGAACTAGGCCGGGGTAAACGGCGACGGGCCTGCCGTCCTGGTCAACCCCTACCACCTCGTGACCCAGTATCAGGGGGGTCCTGAGGTTCCTGAAGCCCCCGCGCCACACAACGACGTCCCTGCCGCACAGGCCCGTGGCAACGACGCGGACCCGGACCTCGTCATTGGAGGGCGATAGGTCCACTTCCTTTATGACAAAGGGCCTCCTGAACTCCTCAAGAACGGCGGCCCTGAACTTCAATAGGGCCAGCCCTCTTGACATAGCGTGAAAAGGTTAATAAGTTGCTGTGTTACCGACCTCGTGGGCGAGGGAAGGCGGGGTAGGGCAGCGGGGTAGGGCAGCCTGGTAGCCCGCGGGGCTCATAACCCCGAGGTCGGTGGTTCAAATCCACCCCCCGCTACTACCCTCGCCCGCTACATTATCAAGTCCTTCTCACGCTGATGAAGTCGTGAGCCTACCATAGGAGGTTGCGTCAAGTCAAACGGCCAGGGTTGAGCCCTCGAGAAGCCTCCTCACGGCCTTTACGAACTCCTCGTAGAGCTCGTCGTCAAACGCTACCAATACTACCTTAGCGGGCGGCGGGCCGTTAAGATCTATGAAGGCCCTTACCTCATCAACCATGGCGTTGGAGGCTACGCTGTATGGAACTCCCCCGACGCCGGTCCCCATGCCCGGGAACGCTACGGAGGATATGTTGAGCTCCCTAGCGAGCTTAAGTGAGGCCCTGACGGCTAACCTCACGTTATCCTCATTGGTCCTTGAGGCTGGGTAGCGCATAGTGGGCGCATGTATAACGTATTTTGCCTTCAGCCTCCCAGCGGAGGTCACGATGGCGTTCCCTACGTCGACAGGCGCCTTTGCCATGGCCTCCTGCTCAATTGAGGCCCCGCCCTTCCTCTTGATAGCGCCAGCGACGCCTCCACCCATTATCATGAATGAGTTAGCGGGGTTGACAATAGCGTCGACCACCTCCTCCGTTATGTCGCCTTTTTTGACGACTATTTCAACTCCTTTGTAATTGAGGGCAAGCAACGCTCAGGCCCGACGTAAAAACCATAGGGCCTTTCTTAAAACCCTTCAGGATTCGGGACTTCAGCTGCCGCTGACCTCCAGCTTCTCTATTACGTCAGTGGCGCCGGACTTTACCTCCTCCAGCTTATCAAGTATTTCGTAGAGGTTGTTCATGCTTGTTGGCATGAACTTGACGTGGCCCTTGAGGGCCTTGTAAGCGCTCTGAGTAAGCGTGTCATCCCTTACAATGACGGCCGAGGCCCCGAGCTCTAGTATGCCCTCTACGGCAGCCTCCTCGCCAAACTCAGGAGCCGGGTTCTCATACTGCTCAACGACCTTCTGCTCTTCGTCTATTATGGCCAGGATGTCCGCGCTCTTCAATGGCATCAGGACAAAGTCCTGCGACCCGTAAAATACCGCAATCCGCAAACCCTTGCATCTCCAGAGAGCCTTAAAGGCCCTAGGGTATTTAAGTGGAGATGAACTACGTCAGGCCCTCAAGCTTCATGACGTCACAGAGGCTTTCTACCTTGTGCGCCCCGAGCCTTTTGAGCTCGGACTCGTCGACGGGCACCTCAACATCTCCCTTTACCAGGTAAACCCTGTCTATGCCAGCTGACCTGTAGGCCTTTACGTCATTCATTGTGTCACCGACGGCGAAGACCTCCTTAGGGGATAGGTCGGCTAGCTCCAGCGCCAGCAGTACGGGTTCAGGGTCTGGCTTGCCGCGATCCACGTCATCTCCTGCCACAAGAACGTCGGGCTTCAGCCCTATGCTCTCCAGGACGCTCAGGGCGTTTCTCCTGAGCGATGAGGTAACTACAATGAACTTCATGCCTCTCTCCCTTAGAGCTCGGGTCACGTCTACTGCGCAGGGCATTGGCCTAGCGAGGGAGGACACTATCAGGTCGAAGTGCTTGACCTTCAGCTCTATCAGCCTACCCATCATGTCATAGCTTAGGCCGGCGGCCCTGACTATCTCTTTAGCTATGTCATAGGCCCTCATGCCGAGAAACCTCCTTATTTCAATGTTGACGTTCGTTACGCCGACCTCTGCAAGGGCCAGCTGCCACGCCCTGAGGTGCGCCATGGCAGTTGATGCCAATGTGCCGTCCAGGTCAAAGACGCCGCCTAGCAAGGTCTCTCCAGCTTCAGGTGACCGACGTTATTTATATTAAGATGAAAAGAATTGAAAACTTGCCCTTCAGGGCGGGGAGGAAGTCAGATCTCGTCTTAATATATTATGTTGCGCTTTCCACACCCTTTTATAATTTGCCTTACTTAGGTCAGCGGGGAGAAGCCGCTTGAGCAGAGAGCAGCTAAGGGATCGGCTGGCGCGGCTGGCCTCGGACATGATAAAGATAGACACTAGTAACCCGCCAGGGAAGACGAGAGAGCTGGCGGACTTCATAATCGACTACCTTCAGATAAACGGCCTCTCCGGCGACACTGTGCAGTTCGAGGAAGGCAAAGTCAACGTGATAGCCAAGGTAGGCAAGGGCTCCCCCACGCTTATAATTAATGGTCACATGGACGTCGTGCCGCCTGGTGACGTGAAGAGGTGGACGCACCCTCCCTTCTCTGGCACGATAACAGACGACGGCAAGGTGTGGGGGAGAGGGGCCACTGACATGAAGGGGGGCCTCGCCGTCATAACGGCGCTGTTCGTTGACATAGCAGAGGTCATCGAGAAGGAGGGTCTCGGCACTTTGGTGTATGCGGCCACGGCTGACGAGGAGGTAGGAGGCCAGAACGGCATAGGGGCCCTTGTGGAGCAGGGCGTTCTGAAGGGCGACGCCGTGATAATAGCGGAGCCATCAGGCGTCGACACGGTCTCGGTGGGGGAGAAGGGCCTGTGCCAGGTGAGGCTGACGGCTAAGGGGAGGCCAGCCCACGGCAGCGTTCCCATACTCGGGGAGAACGCCATACTTAAGGCCATGGACGCTGTCCAGATACTGTCCAAGGCCGTCTCGGCTATCAACTCGAGGCTCAGCGTGCCTGAGGACCTGGAGTCGCTGCTTGCATCGTCAGCCGAGACGCTATTTGAGGAGGCCTCAAAGAGAAGGGTCAGGCTTTCAAGGGCCGAGGCCGAGTACGTCATAGAGAAGATAACGTTTAACCCAGGCAAGATAGAGGGAGGGACCAAGGTCAACGTGGTCCCAGACATATGTAGGGTCGAGATAGATATGAGGACCCCGTTGTCTATGGCGTTGCATTCAGGAGGCCCTTCAGCCTGCAAGAGGATAGTGGAGGAGGCCTATGACCTGCTTAGGATGGACCTGGGAGACGGCAGCAAGGATATAGAGCTCGAGATAATCAACTCCAGCGAGCCTAACTACACAGACCCCTCCAGCCCCCTGGTCAGGGCGGTCAGCGAGAGCGTTAAGGAGGTCTTGGGCAGGGAGCCGAGGCTGAGGATAGAGACTGGGGCCACGGACGGCCGCTACTTCAGGATGAGGGGGATACCCGTTGTAATATATGGTCCAGGCGAGCCCTTCGTGGCCCACTCCTACGACGAGTACGTGATGATTGACGACCTGTTGACTGCCTACGAAGTCCTCAGGAGGGCCGTTCAGAGAACGTTTACACAAGGAGAGAAAGGCATGGCTGGTCTAAGCTAATAAGCTTGTAGGTGCTTATTCTAGTTAGAAAAGCTTTTAAATAAGTACCGCTCCTCTAAGGATGAGGCGAGAGCATGATAGAGGTAGGTTCACCCGCGCCTGACTTCACGGCTAGGGCTTACTTCCCGGACACCAACGAGGTCAAGACCATAAAGCTCAGCGACTATAAGGGCAAGTGGGTCATTCTCACCTTCCACCCCGGCGACTTCACTTTCGTCTGCGCCACCGACCTTGAGGCATTCCAGGCATACTATGACAAGTTTAAGGCCAACAACGCCGAGGTCCTTGCGGTAAGCACCGACAGCGTCTACTCGCACAAGGTCTGGGTAGAGACGAGCCCCAGGGTTAAGAACGTCAAGTTCCCCCTCGTTGATGACATAAACAAGCAGATATCCGCTGCCTACGGCTTCCTTAACCCACAGACCGGCATGACCAGGAGGGGCACAGTCATAATAAACCCTGATGGCATAGTTGAGTACATATCAGTCCACGACGACAGGCTTGGCAAGGACGTAGCACACATCTTCAACGCATTCATGAACCTGAAGTACCTCTACGAGCATCCGCCCTCGCCTAACGAGTTCGACATAGTGGCAGCCAACAAGGGCGAGGGCCACAAGGTGCTCCACATAAGGATACCCGACGACATAGGCAAGCTCTGACCTTTAACCGGCCTCTTTTAACTTAGGTTAAAATACCCTTTTTGAACCTGTATTGTCAGCGAGCGGGATGTCTGAGACGAACGAGGGAGGTCAGGAGAGGAAGCCCTCCAGGATGGCGCTTCCGCAGAGGTCAAACCCAGGGGCGGCCCCTGGGGGAGGGCAGAGCTACAGGGAGATAGCGGAGCGAATGAAGAAGGTGCAGGAGGAGCAGAGGCTTGTCGTTGAGAGGATGAGGCAGATACCCTACAAGGTCGCGGTGCTGAGCGCCAAGGGCGGCGTTGGGAAGTCCTTCGTCACCGCCAGCCTAGCCATGGCCCTCGCCACGATGGGTAAGGTAGTTGGGGTCTTCGACGCTGACTTCCACGGCCCCAGCATGCCGCTCATGCTGGGCCTCAGCCAGGTCAAGGGGCTGCTGGCCCGCGACGACGGCAGCATAGTGCCGGCGGTCAACGTCTACGGGGTCAGGCTTGTGTCGGTGGGCCTCATGCTTCCGTCGGAGGAGGCCCCCGTCATATGGAGAGGGTCACTGAAGACGACAGCTATAAGGCAGCTTCTGGCCTACACTGACTGGGAGGGCGCCGAGTACCTCCTCATAGATCTCCCGCCCGGCACAGGCGACGAGCAGCTGACGATAGCCCAGACGATACCTGGCCTCACCGGGTTCCTCCTGGTGACGATACCGAGTGATGTGTCAAAGGTAGTCGTCAAGAAGGCGGCGGCCTTTGCCCAGAAGCTCAACGTGCCGCTGCTTGGCATTGTTGAAAACATGAGCTACTTCAGGTGCCCCGACGGGTCCGTCCAGTACATATTTGGCAAGGGCGCCGCGGAGGAGATAGCCAAGGAGTTCAACGTGCCGCTCCTCGGCCAGATCCCGATAGACCCAAGGATCAGGGAGGCCACTGACGCAGGGGTCCCGTTCTTCCTTGAGTACCCTGACAGCGAGGCCGCCAAGGTCTTCCTTGAGATAGCGAGGAAGTTCGTAGAGATGGTGGAGTCCAAGGGGGGTAAGTCAAATAACGCTCGCGGCTCAGAGCAGCCCTAGCTTGGCAGCCAGGTCGGAGGCCTTATAATCCTTTGAGAGCTTGACGTAAGCCTTCTTCTCGCCTTGGGGCGTTATAAGTGTGTTGACCTTTTCCACCTTGACTCCGTAGAGCCTCTCAACGGCCCTCTTTATCTCGTGCTTGTTGGCGTCCCTTCTCACTATGAACGTGAGAGTGTTCAGCTCCTCGACGAGTCTGAGGGCCTTCTCGCTCATCAGGGGCCTGATAATTACCTCCCTCTCCTCGCTCATGCCACCTCACCCAGCCTGAACCTTGAAGCCAACAGCTCAAGGCTCTTCGTTGTGACCACAGTTAGCCTGCCAGGTACGCCTCCAGGGGCCAGCTCAAGGACGCTCACAAGCTGAGGCTCTACTATGTCAACACCTGGAAGGCCCTTAACCGCCATAGCGAAGGGTGACGTATGGTCCTCGAGTATGAAGAGGACGCTCTTGGGCTCAACGTACCTCCTCCCCCTCATCTTGCCCTTGCCAGCCCTTATCTTGGTGCCTTCAGCGGCCCTCTCTATGTCGGAGTAAACTCCTAACTTCTTAAGGAGCTCACGGACCTCGCGGGTCCTTTTGATTGACTGAAGGACAGCCGAGTCAACTACTATTGGGACGGCGCTTGCCTCAAAGACGTGACCCCTGGCCTTGACTAAGTCGACGTAGGCAGTAGCGGCCAGCGCGCTCATGGTGCCCATGAGCCTCTCGAGCTTATTGACCTCCTCCTTAATGTTCTTGTCAACCCTGGGTGGATGGGCAAGCCTTCCGCCTCTCACGAAGGGGGCAAGCCTGGCCCTCGTAGAACCCTTGACCCTGGGCACCCTGGCCAGGCCGTGGTGTATGCCGAGGCTCACCGCGGTGGTCCTCATGCCGGCCATGGGGTCCCTGCCCTTGGGCTGGATGGCGGCGGTGAACTCGCTCATGAAGACCCTGTGTATGAGGTCCCTCCTGACTGGGACCCTGTACACGTCAGGTAGCCTGACGTTCCCCTGAACCTCGCCGGTCGCGCTGTAGACGGGAACCTCAATAGGCGGGTTCAGGTAAAGCAGGAAGCCAAGCCCTACCTGCCTGGCCACTGTTTACACCCCCTGCTTGCTCTGGAGGCTCACAAAGGTTATCGTTGACTTAGTCACGCCCATCTTCAGGTACCACTCAGGCGGCCTTATCGGGTACCTGAGAACTACGGGCCTCTTCACGACGCCAGGGACTGAGCCCTCCAGGACAACTATTGTGCTTGCCGGCACGCCGTAATGCAGGAACCCGCCGGCTGGCGTGAAGGCCAGGGCGTTGTCAGTTATCTCAAGGATTCTCTTGTTGTACTCTGTCCTCCTGTGGAACCCAAGCTGTCCAGGCTGAGGTATCTCCCACCAGGTCCCTCTGCCATGGCTCCTAGCTCCAACGCCCCTGGCGCCCTTCCTGTGCTTATGCCACCTTGGGAGGACCTTGACGCCGAACCTCTTGACCTCGCCCTGGAAGCCCTTGCCCTTGGTCACCGCGAGCAGGTCAACTACCATGCCGGGCTGGAACACGTCACGGACCGAGACCGTTTTACCCAGTATTGACGTAGCGTAGTTGAATGCCTCCTTAACGCTGTCATTAGGCGCTGCTACCTTCACCTCAATGAGGTCAGGGGCCTTCTTGCTGAGGCCCCCCGTCAGCTTCGGCTGCGAGGCCAGGAGGACCCTGACCTCGGCCAGGTCAGAGATCTTGGACTCCAACGACTTCAGTGCGGCCTCGGTGTCAAATGAGCCAAGCGTGCTGATCCTCCTGTTGAGCTCAAGCTCAAGGGGTGGTTTAGCCCAGGCCTCGCTGACAGCGTAGAGCCCTCTGTTCTCATCATAGGCGTAACCCCTGACGGCCAACACGTACATGGGCGGCGTCTCAATGACGGTGACCGGCCTGAAAACCTCCTTACCGAACGTCGGTGAGCCCTGCCTGTTATCAACTATGAAGACGTGGGTCATGCCGACCTTGTAGCCTAGGAAGGCCAGCAGCGTGGGCTTCTGGACGTTGACCTGAGGCCATGACTTCACCCTGGGCACTAGCTTCTCAGCTCTCTTCCTTGGCATGAATCCTAGGCTTCCTCTTCTTGGCGCTGACTTCTTACGATGGCCCACTCCTTAGCACCTCTGTCAAGTTGCCAGAGCAAGAGCGCAGAGGGACGTTTTAAAGGTTAAGGGGACCTTAGCCCTTCGTGACGCCTATTGGCCTCATCCTGGCGACCAGCCTCGCAATGCCTACCTCATGGGCGACCTGGGCGACCCTGTCGACGTCCTTGTAGGCCTCGGGGGCCTCCTCAACGACCGTGGCCACGTTGCTGGCCCTAATGTATATACCCTTGACCTCTAGCTCATGGACTACCTCCTTATAGCTCTTCTCCCTCTTAGCCCCTGACCTGCTCATCCACCTTCCAGCTCCATGAGGCGCGGTGTACCAGGCCTTCACGCCGGTCTCAACGCCTGCTAGGACGTAGCTCGCGGTGCCCATGCTGCCGGGTATAAGGACGGGCTGGCCGTAGGGCCTGTATATGGCAGGTATTTCAGGGCTGCCGGGCGGGAAGGCCCTTGTGGCCCCTTTCCTGTGCACAACAACCTTCTTCCTCTTGCCGTCTATGTCGTACTCCTCTATCTTGGCGATGTTGTGCGCAACGTCATATACTAAGTGAAGGCCTAACTTCTCGGCGTCCGTCTTAAAGACGCTCTCAAAGCTCTCCCTAACCCAGTGGGTTATCAGCTGCCTATTTGTCCAAGCGTAGTTGGCAGCGGCCGCCATGGCCTTGGCGTAGTCCTGGGCCTCTGGCGTGTTATATGGTATGCTCGCGAGCTCCCTGTCAGGTGGTACGGTGCCGTACTTCCTCATAGCCCTCTCCATTATCTGCAGGTAGTCGCTGGCCACCTGGTGGCCGAGCCCTCTGCTGCCTGTGTGTATCATGACTGTTACCTGGCCCTCGAAGAGGCCGAAGGCCTTGGCCAGCCTTTCGTCGTAGACCTTGTCAACGACCTGTACCTCGAGGAAGTGGTTGCCGCTCCCCAAGGTGCCCAGCTCGGGGGCCCCACGCCTCTTGGCAGTCTCGCTCACCTTGCTTGCGTCAGCGAGCTTCCACGAGCCGTTCTCCTCTATCCTCTCTATGTCCTCGTCCCAGCCGTAGCCCTTCTCAACGGCCCACCTAACCCCCTCGTTGAGGACGTTGTCAAGCTCCCTTACGGAGAGCCTCACCTTGCCGGTGCTCCCAAGGCCGCTAGGCACGTTCTCGTAGATAGCGTCTATCAGCTCCTTTATCTTGGGCTTCACGTCCTGAAGCGTCAGGTCAGTCCTCAGAAGCCTCACGCCGCAGTTTATGTCATACCCTACTCCCCCAGGGCTTATGACTCCCCCTTCGTCGATAGCCATCGCGGCAACCCCTCCTATTGGGAAGCCGTAGCCCTGGTGGCCGTCAGGCATGACCAGGCTGTACTTCTGTATGCCCTGGAGGCAGGCCACGTTGGCCGCCTGGACCAGGGTCAGGTCCTGCCTCATCTTCTCGATGAGGAGGTCGTCGGCGTATATTATCGCGGGGACCCTCATGCAGCCCTTGAAGCCCTTCTCTATGATCCACGCGTTTCTGTCAACCCTCTTGAGGGGTACCTCTGGCACCCTCTACACCACCTCCTATTGCCTGAGGGGCCTTTTGAGTGTAAGCTTTAAGCGGCCCTCAATTAAATAAAGCCCGAGAAGGCCTAATAGTCTGGGCCCGGAGGGAGGCGCTGCCAGCGCCTGTGACCTAGAAGCCGTAAGGGGCCCCATGGCCCGGGTAGCTCAGCTGGCTAGAGCGCCGGGCTGTGGACCCGGAGGTCGCGGGTTCAAATCCCGCCCCGGGCCCCTCCTCACTTAACCCTTGACGTTGAGAGGCCTGCCAGCCAGTCAGGGCTTACCTCCTCTGTGAACAACGCTAGGAGCTTCGTGACGCCCTCAAGGTCCGATAGCCTCAGCACCTCCGAGGGGGAGTGGACGTACCTCGTCGGGACCGAGACCACGGCGGCCGGTATGCCCTCCTTAGTGAGGGCTATGGCAGAGGCGTCAGTAGTGCCTCCCTGTAGGACCTCAAGCTGGTACGGTATCCCGTGCGACCTAGCCACCTCCTCAAGCCTCTCTCTCAGGGGCCTGTTGGCCATGAGCCCATAGAATGACGCTGGGTTGTCGGCGACCTTTATGGCCGGCCCTGCGCCTAACCTCGTCACCCAGTCCCTCTCCTCGTTCCCTGGGACGTCAGCCGCTATCGTGGTGTCAACGCCTATCGCTGCGCTGGGCGAGATCTTATAGGCGGCCACCTGGGCTCCCCTCAGGCCCACCTCCTCCTGCACAGTTGCGACAAGGTAGACGTCCACGGCCTGGTCCTCAACCGCCTTGAAGGCCCCTATCACCGCCGCCAGGCCCGCCCTGTCGTCAAAGGCCTTGCCGACAACAGTGTCCTCATTCAGCCTCTCAAGCCCCCTCTCAAAGGCCACCGGGCTGCCTACGGTTATCCCTATCCTCTCGACCTCCTGGGCGCTTGTGGCACCTACGTCTACGTAGACGTCCCTGACCTCAGGGCACTGCTTAGCCTCGTCAGGTTTCATGACGTGAGGCGGCTTGCTCCCTATGACGCCCTTTACCAGGGAGCCGTCCCTGGCCCTGACCAGTACCCTCTGGCCCTGTATGACCCTCGGGCTCTGCCCCCCAATTGGTGCGACCCTGAGGAAGCCCCTGTTATCAACATGCGTCACTAGGAAACCTATCTCATCCATGTGGGCCGTGAGCATTAGGCTGGCGCCGCCCTTCCTTCCCCTCTTGAGCGCGAACAGGTTCCCCATGGAGTCGACCCAGACCGAGTCGGCTACGCTTTCAACCTCCTTGATTACTATCTCTCTCACGGCGTCCTCGAACCCTGAGGGCCCAAAGGACTCCGAGAGCGACCTGAGCAGGCTCAGAAGATATTCCTTGCCAACGAAGCCGCCCTTCAAGGCCCTTCTCACAGGTCTGTAGGCGATGAGGTTTAAAACGAGTTCGCTATTAGCTCTCTTAATGGCCCCGGTGATTGGTAGCAAACCGCCTGACTTGATGAAGAAAGGCTCTCGTCTGAGGGGTTAGGTCCCATTATGGGTTCACGCAGCTTACGGTCATCGCCCTATCGTTCCCCCGCATCCCGTTCGGGGCATCATCGGGCTTGGGGGCGTTCAGGGCCGTCCTAGGGCCCCACTTCTTAAGCGCTTCCTTGCATACCTCATGTAGACGTTAGTTGAATGACGCCCTACAAAATTATATAAAAACCGAAAACAGCTATGGAAGGCTACGTCTGCACTTCTTCTGCTGTAGTTGCTCCGCTAAGCCAATAACAAGGTCGGCAGAGCTAGCGGGCCCGCCGGGACTTGAACCCGGGACCTCCAGCTCCGCAGGCTGGCGCCCTGATCCTGGCTGGGCTACGGGCCCCCTTGTTGAAGGCGCTTGGGCGTTTTTAAGCGACCGCAGGCTTCAGCATCTCTATATTAAAGGCTCCCTTGCCCTCCAACGGCTGAGGAGGTAAGATTTGCAGAAGGACCAGCGCAGGTCCGTGCCTGCCGGCCTCCTGATAGTGACCGCCATGTTCCTCGGCCTCGCCGGGGGCATCCTAGGGGTTGTCTACGCTTACCCCGTCCTAAAGGCCGCGTCTAACGCTTCATCGAACCTGACCCAGACCCTGTACAGGGAGGCCCAGCAGCAGGGCCTGAACTACACGCTGTCGCAGGTCCAGAGCTTTATGAGGCAGACGGCCTACTCCCTGATAGCCGTGAGCGCCTTCCTGGCCGCCCTAGGGGTCGTGGCCTGGGTCTTCGTCTACAGGCCCGCCGCCTCAGCCAACTACGCCAGGGCCGCCATGGGCGCCCTCTTCACGGGCGTTCTCTACATATTGACGGCCATAGCAGGGTCCTTCTACACGCTGTTCTTCGGCCTGCTGGGGGGCGTTCTTCTCCTAGCGGCCTGGTACAGGATAAGGTCCTTCTCGAGGTCCCTGGGGGCGCAGGAGACCGCGGCCGGGCCCTCAGAGGCTCCGTAGAGCCGTTTTTAAGCGTCCAGGTCGCTGTTAAGGACAGTCATGGCTGTGCTGCTGGACGGGGCAACGGTCAAGGTCTACTCCGAGCCCAAGGGCAGGTGCATTAAGTGCGGGCGGCCAGCCAGGGTCAGGTTGCTCTACGCGAGGGCCTGGCTCTGCGATGAGCACTTCCTTGAGTACCTGAGGGAGAAGGTGGCCAGGGGGCTGACAAGGTATGGCATGACCAGGAAGGGGGACAAGGTCATAGTGGCCGTCTCAGGCGGAAAGGACAGCATGACCCTCATGGACGTCCTCAGCCACCTCTCAACGAGGCTGGGGATAGAATTGATAGCTGTTCACATAAACTTGGGCATAGGGGACTTCTCACAGCAGTCCCTCAGCGCCTTCAGGGAGGCATGCAAGAGGTACCAGGGCGTTAAGTGTCTAGAGCTTGACCTCAAGGAGCTCACCGGGTTCTACCTGCCAGATTTGCTGAAGGCTGTCAGGAGGCCCGCGTGCAGCGCCTGCGGGCTCGTCAGGAGGTACATACTCAACGCGCTGGCCGTGGAGCTGGGGGCCTCGGAGGTCGCCACAGGCCACCACATGAATGACATTATGGCCTATGCCATCAAGAACTTCCTCGGCCAGAACCTTGAGCAGATACCAAAGCTCGGGCCTGCAGTTGAGGGCGAGGAGTCAGCGGTCAGAAGGATAAGGCCCCTCTTCGACGTATATGAGGACGAGACGAGGGCCTACGCAATCATAGGCGGGGTCCCTTACACCTCAGCCGTGTGCCCCTTCAAGCCACGTGACAGCATGGAGGACGTCATAAAGCGGATGTTAGAGACCATCGAGAGGAGGAGCCCAAGCCTGCTTATATCGAGCGCCAGGAAGATGGCCGAGAGCCTGGAGAGCTACCCTAGGTCAGAGAGGCCCATGGGTCGCTGTAAGTACTGCGGGATGCCGACTAGCAGGGAGGTGTGCTCGTTCTGCTCCCTGACCCAAGCGATAGCTGGTAGGCCCCTTGGACCTGAGGTCAGGTCGAAGATCAGGGACATAGCGGCTAAGCTGGCCCTCATGAGATGATCCTTGAAAGCCTTGTAAGCAGCCTTGCGCCCTTCTTGGTGACCAGCACCATGTCTTCTACCCTAACGCCATGGACGCCAGGTATGTAGAAGCCCGGCTCAACAGTTACAACGTTCCCGGGCTCCAGCACGTCCTTTGAGCTTGGGGCAAGGTAAGGAGCCTCATGTACCTCAACCCCTACGCCGTGGCCTAGGCCATGGTTGTAGAACTTGTCAAGGCCCTCCCTCGCCAGGACCCTCCTTGAGGCCATGTCGGGGTCGCGGGCCTCCACGCCGGGCCCTATAACATCTATTGCCGCTCCCTGGGCCTCGACGACTAACTCTATCAGCTTCTTGAACTCGGCACCCCCTCCCCCGTGCCAGAGCGTCCTGGTAGTGTCGCTCACGTAGCCGCCCATGTTGGCCCCGAAGTCTATGAGCACGGGACCAGGGTGCTGAAGCCTAACAGTGGTCGGCGTGTGGTGGGGCAGGGCCGTGTGATCGTAGAAGGCCACTATGGTTGGGAACGCCTCTCCCCAGGCGCCCTGCCTCATAAGGGACGAGTAGAACGCGGCCTCAACCTCTGCCTCGCTGGGCGAGCCCTCGAGGGCCTGCAGGGCCTCCCTGAAAGCCTGCTCGGCGGCCGCTATGGAGGCTGATATGGCCTCGACCTCCCAGTCGTCCTTCACCGACCTGACCTTACTGATGTCCTTACTTACGTCCTGGAGCCCTATAGCTGAGGCCAGGCTGTTAACGGTGTACGAGGCCCATGAAAGGTCGGCCCCCACCTTTTTTGCCTGGCAGGACGAGAGGAGGTCCCTTACCGCGTCGTCAAGGCCCTTAGGCACCAAGTCGCTTTGGGGGACAGCGCCAAGCCCTACCGTCATCTCCCCCTCCCTTCTGATGTAGGCCCTCACGATGACGTCCTTTGGGGCCTGGGAGGCCAGGCGGTTGTAGTCCAGGACGGAGGTCAACAGGTAGTCGCCACACTCCTTAGTTAAGATCATGACGCCCGTGGGGTCCCTAATGCCTGTTACGTAAGTTATGTTAGGGCTCCCTAACAGGACTATCGCGTCAAGCGATGTGGAGTCGAGGAGCTGTCTAACCTTTTTCCTGTTCAGGTCCCATCTCAGCTCCAACGCGAGCACCAGAAGACTTAGCAGACGCGACAAAATAAGGTTGGCCCTAGGTTAGTGGCGGGGCTTCAACGCCCTGGAAGCGTTTTGAGCTTCAGCATACTTCATACGCCTCCCCTTCACTTAGCAGTTTAAGTACGGTCTCAACAAAAGCGCCGAGGACTAGGAGGGCTTGCGGTATATTAATAATGACTTCTTCTTAAGCTCAAAGGACCGACTCAGATTAACGTCATCTTAGTTGAGGCCTTGCCCTCCAGGCAGGGGTCGTCAGCCAGATGCAAGGTGCTCACCTGTAATAAGGGCTCGCTGGGCTAGGCCCTCCAGGAGGGAGGCGACCTTGTTGTCCAGAGAACGGGCTCTAAACTATCCTGACCCTGTTGACCTTTTTGTTCTGCCACGAGTACCTCCTTATTCTCTTGCTTCTGCCGAAGCCGCAGGCGGCGCAGTAGCCCTTAGCAACGTTAAAGGCCCTGCGGCCACACCTCCTGCAGACTATGTGCGTGTAGCCCCTGCCCATTTTGCCAAATGACGGTGTTCCCTTGGTCACAGGACCTCACCTCACTTGGCTGGACTTATCGCAACTACGCTGTCCCCTCTGACAAGTATCGTGCCAAGTGACCTGGAGCCCTTCTCCATTACCTCCTCAGCGTTGTCCAGTATAAGGTTGAGGTGCTGGTCGAAGCTCTTCAGGACACCCTTTATCTCAAGCCCTCCCTTGAGCCTCACGTAGACGTTGCTGTTCAGGTACTCGCTCATAACCTTGAACGTGTTCAGCTTCTCCGCCTGTGACGCCATATTGCACTCCTGCGACCTCGGGTTCTAAGGCCAGTTAAAAGCTTCACTGGTAGCTATACGCGAGCGGCTATCAACCTAGCCTCATGCTCGGCTCCAACAGGCCATAATAGGCGTCGTGAGGGGCTCCAGCCTGGGGCGCCCTATGAAGAGCGCTTTACTGGCCGAGGAAAGGGTGAGGAGCAACGGGTCTTCGAGGGCGCTCCCAGCGGCCATCAGCAGACGTTAGTTCTCTTAAGGAAGTTGCCCACAGCTGCTACTGAGGCGGGGTGCTTGGTAAAGTACTCGACAAGGTACAGGCTCTCTAAGAAGGCCATTAAGGAGCTGAAGGAGGAGGTAGTTAAGGTCCTTGGGTCGCCGCCTCTGGAGTGGAACGACGTGGAGGAGGCCAAGGCAGGTGGCATCACTGTCTACATAGACAGCGGCCTGCCGTGCCTGGCCAGGGTCAAGGGTCTCCTGATGCCGACGCTCCTGTGCCTCCTGAAGAGGGGTCACGCCTGGCTCCCCTCCGTCATAGTTGACAGAGGGGCCACACAGGCCATGGGCAGAGGCGCCGACCTAATGGCCCCCGGGGTCAGAGACGTCAAGGGGGACTTCAAGGAGGGGGCCTTAGTGGCCATCGTTGACGAGCAGAGCGGCGTCCCCGTGGCGGTAGGCAGGGCCCTGGTCGACAGCGCTAGGCTCAGGCAGATGATATCGGCTAAGGAGAGGGGAAAGGTCGTTGAGAACCTTCACTACCCAGGGGACGAGCTCTGGGACCTGATCTCCTAAGACCTTCTGATGCAGATGTAGTATTTCTGGTCGAGCTTAAGGCCAAGGGGCGGTTCAAACTTGAAGAGGATGCCCCAGAGCGAGAGCAACGTGAAGCCCTTGCTCTCATCGGTCACCAGGTAGCCGTGGCCGCAGAACTCGTAGGACTCCAGGTCCTCGGGCTTGTTCTCATCAACTAGGACCTCTATCCTGTCGCCCGCGTTAAGGGCGTAGAGGCCCTCTATCAAGTCGAACTGAGCGCTCACCCCATTGCCCTCGGCCCTCGCAGTCTTAACTCCGACAAGCTTTGAGGGCTGCACGTCCTTAACTTCAAGGCTTAGGGTTACCATTATGCTGCCCTTGTAGCTGGGCATGGATGGCCTTTAAAAGCCACCCGCTCAGATACTAGACCTTCCTGAAGGCCACGTTAGGACACAGGTTATCTCGATCTAGGCAACTTTCAGTCATTGGCCTCTACGGCTCCTTAGGGGCCCTTGAGACCCTGAGGTATATGCCGTCCTGCGCCACGACGATAACCCTCTCCCCCTCCTCTATGACCTCATTAGAGGTAGCTGACCACAGCTCTCCCCCCACCCTGACCACGCCAGGCCTTGAGGGCGTCACCCTTAGGACAACGACGCCCTGGGCGCCTATGATCTCCCTGGGCGGCAGGGTCTTCGGCGTTATGTTCTCCAGGCCCTTAGCGACCAGTATTATCAGGTCGACAAAGGCAAGGAGCCCACCTGAGAACTCCAAGACCACGTCGCCCTCCTTAACGCCAAGGGCTATGAGGAGGGCGGCTGCGACGGCCACCGAGACAACCGTTGTCACGCTTCCCGGTCCCCACCTAAGCCTCGAGAAGAACCCCACGTTGTCCCTAGCAGTCACGGTTTGGGGTCAACGGCCGGTGACTTTAACCTTTATTCCCTTTAAGGGCCACGCTAACGAACAGGGCGCCTCACTTGACTTCAAGGCTTCTGGCGGTCCTTGGGGCAGCATTGATAGCGCTTGGGCTCGCCAGCCTTCTCATAACGGTCCGCGCACAGCAGAGGCCCCCTGTAGTGGTGGTCAACTTTGACGTCACGGTTGACCTGGGCTCATCGACCATGATGTCAAGGGTTGTCGCAATGGCCGAGGGGCTTCACGCGAAGGCTGTCGTCATTGTGATGAACACGCCAGGTGGCTACCTAAGTGACATGATTAACATAGTTGACTACATAGAGGACCTTCAGAGCCAGGGGATCCCGGTCTACACATATGTCCCCCCTGACGGCATGGCGGCCTCGGCCGGAAGCTACATAGCCATGGCCAGCAACAGCATCATGATGGCGAACGGCACCTTCATAGGCCCTTCGACGCCAATAGTTGTAGGCGGAACCTCCCTCGAGCAGAACCACACAGAGGCGGCCATGCTGGCCTTCATGGAGTCCCTGGCCTCCAAGTGGGGCAGGAACGCTACCGCGGCCGCCATTATGGTCCTCTCCGACAAGGCCTTCACGGCGCAGCAGGCGCTTCAATATCACCTGATAGACGGGATAGCCAACAGCCTCAGCCAGGCCCTGGCAATGTGGAACCTCTCAGGCTACGCCCAGGTGAGCGTCTCGGAGGACCTCTATGAGCAGTTCCTAAGCGTTCTGAGCAACCCAACGGTGGACGGGCTCCTGATATCGCTCGGCTTCCTGGTGATACTCATTGACCTGTACCACCCCACTTTCCTGCTCAGCGCTGTGGGGGCCATCGCTGTGGTCCTGGGCCTAGTAGGGGCTGAGGTAGTGGGGGCCTCCCTCATAGGCCTCACGCTGGTCCTGATAGGGGCGGTCCTCATGCTCCTGGAGCTCAAGATGGGCCACGGGCTGGCCGTCATCGCTGGGGCGGCGATCTCTGCCCTGGGGATCTACCTTATGGCGCTTAATGTGCCGTACCTGACAACCTCGTTACCGACATCGCCTAAGTCCACCCTCATCGACTCAACCATAGCCATAGTGGGCCTCGTGGCAGGGCTTTACATAAGGTGGATAGCGGGCCCCGCCAGGAGGAAGAGGGTTATGGCAGGGCCCGAGTCGCTCATAGGCGATGTCGGCGTGGCTCTCACTGACCTGAACCCGACGGGCGAGGTGAGGGTCCAAGGTGTTGTGTGGAGGGCCAGGTCCTCAAGGTTTGTTGCGGCGGGCTCGACAGTTAAGGTGGTGGGCAGGGAAGGCCTCACGCTGATAGTCGAGCCCCTGGACAAGAAATGACCTCCTTCCCCATCCTGAAGGTGAGGCCTGACGTTCTTTTGCTAAGGGGAGCCTCTCATGAATAGTTATTAGTAATGCGCTTGCGCTGTAGAGCTCGGGAAATTGTATGAGCGCTGTACTGGATGCAATTATTGCCTTCATAGCCTTCATAGTTGCTGTGATACTGCTCAGCGGCATAAAGGTAGTGAACGAGTGGGAGAGGCTGCCCGTCCTGATACTCGGCAGGTTCGCGGGCCTCAAGGGGCCTGGCATAGTTTACGTCCCGCCTATAATAGGCAAGGTGCCCATGAGGATCTCAACGAGGCTCCAGGCCATAGCCTTCAGGACCGAGCAGTCCCTGACGAAGGACAACGTGCCTGTGATAGTGGACGCCGTCATGTACTACCAGCCAGTTGACCTGGAGAAGGTCGTGCTCAAGGTCGAGGACTACAACGTCGCCACCAGGCTGGCCGCTGAGACCACCCTCAGGGAGGTGATAGGGCAGACCATGCTTGACGAGCTGCTGGCCGAGAGGGACAAGGTCGCGGCGCTTGCCAGGAACATAATAGACAGCAAGACCGAGGCGTGGGGCGTCAAGGTGACGTCTGTTGAGATAAGGAACGTTGAGATACCGCCAGACCTCGTTCAGGCCATGTCGAGGCAGGCCCAGGCCGAGAGGGAGAGGAGGGCGAGGGTAACCCTAGCTCAGGCCGAGTACGAGGCGGCCCAGAAGATGGTCGAGGCCGCCAACCTCTACATAAATAACGACAGGGCCTTCATGCTGAGGTGGATGAACATGATATACGAGCTGGGCATGGAGGGCAAGAACATGCTGGTGTTCATACCTGTAAACCTCCCGGTCGCCGGGCCAGCGTCACCCATAGGCATGATGGGCGTACGCGAGCTGATAGGCAGCGCCCAGGGGACCCCTCAGGAGTCGCAGGGGACCTCACAGGAGCGGAAACAGTGAAGTTGGCCAATACCTAAGGAGTTCGTAAGGTAACGAGGGATCCAAGGCCCCTTTGGCGTCAGGGTTTGGACTGAGGGCGCAGGGCCCCTTTTTCAGCTCGCCCTGTAAAGTCTTGCGAAGGCGGCGGCCCCTATCACCGTGGTGAGCGCTATTGCCAGCACCAGGGACCCGTAGAGTTCTTGGCTCAGAATGCCGACGCTTAGGCCTATTGAGGCGACTGCCAGTCCAACTTCGCCCCTGGGCTCCATGGCGACCGCCGCGCTGGTTGACTCCTTGAGGTCCCTGATGTAAGCATAGGCGAACGGCAGCGCCCCGGCGGCCTTACCTATGAGGGCCAACGCCAGTATGACGGCCGCTAGGGCCAGGCCCTGGAGGCCCACGGCCCTGGGGTCCAGCTGGGCCCCCGTCACCACGAAGAAGACCGAGCCGAATACCAGCAGCAGGCTCCTATAGAGGTCCCTCAGGACGTCAACACCCACGGTCTCCGCGAGCGTCACGCCGGCTATGAACGCTGCTATGACGGGGGAGAAGCCGAGCGACTGCATAGCCGCTATGAGCCCAAAGAGCACAACGAGAGAGGCCTCAACAGCGTATCTCCTGCCTAGCGCGCTGACCAGGAACGGGATCAGCTTAACTGACGCATAATATATGATGATCCACGCCGCAGAGTAGTAGACTGTAGTCCTTATGATCGCTAGCGCTGAGAAGCTGGAGCCCAGCTGGCTCACGCCCATGGCCACGCTGAGGATGATTAGCGACACTACGTCGTCAAGTGCCGCCGCCGAGAACAGGAAGTCCGCGAACTTACCACTGGCCTTCTCACGAAGCATGCCGGAGACCACCGCGAGGCTGGTGGGGGCCACCGAGGCCCCTATGAAGAGGGCCTGGACGCCATTCACGAGGCCAAACTTCACGAGAGATAAGGACAGCGCAAAGGGCGTCACGGCTCCGAACACGGCTCCTAGCGCCCCCCAGAGGCCAGCCCGCCTCAGGGGCGCGGTGCCGTGGTCCAGGCCCGAGGCGAAGACCAGGAGTATCATTGAGAACTCCGAGAGGAAGACGGTTTCACTGCCTATGTAGAACAGTCTTGCCTTAAGGAGGCCGTTAACGAGGCCACCTATGGCGTAGGGCCCCAGCAGGGCCCCGCCTGTGATCTCTCCTACCAACCTGCCATAGCCGGCCCTCTCCGTCAGGTCCCCAAGGACCTTGCCTACCAGGACTAGCAGCGACAGGCCAAGGAGCTCTTCGCTCACCAGGGCCCCGGTCTCCAGCCTAAGCCACCGGGGCGAGAACGTAGAGCTGAATATAAAGGTTCCCACGCAAAACCAGGTCAGAGGGCCCTATGGAGCCAGCTGACGTCAATGATGCCCTGGGCAGGGTCCGCGAGGCCCTCGCGAGGGTTCTAGACCTTTACGCTAAAGGGGCTATCTCCATCAGGGACGGCTCCATGGAGAGGGCCCTTCTGGAGCTCGCCAGGTCCCTCAGGCCCATGGAGGCCCTCGTAGGCCCTCAAGAGGTTGTCAGGAGGCCTTACGTCGGGCTCAGCACGGAGGTCGAGCTCCTGAGCGGCCTCGCCACAGCGTTAAGGCTGAGGATGATACAGGTCGGGAAGGTCAACGTCAGCGGCGTTGAAGACTTCTTTAAGAGGCTAAGGGACGTCGTGGAGAGGCTGAACTCGGCTCTTGGCGGTGGACCTTAACCATTTTAAGCGGAGCATGTAGGCATTAAATTGAACCCGGGCCGTGGAGAGAAGAGGGTCTTCTGAGACATGATGAGGATCGGAACTTCAGAGCCCGGGGGTGAAGGCTGATGGCAAGGGTAGCAGTCATAGGCGCCGGCGGCGTAGGGACCGTGGCGGCCTCCGTAATAGCGCAGGAGGGCCACGAGGTAATTCTCGTAGACAGGACCCAGGAGGTGGCGGCTAGGTCAGCCCAGAGGGCCAGGGCGAGGTTTGCCGTGGCTGACGCCCTGAAGCCTGACGAGGTTAAGAAGGCCGTTGGGGACGTCGACCTCCTCGTCACTGCGCTTCCAGGAGGTATTGCCTTCCAGGCCCTCAAGGGTCTCATAGGCCTTGGCCACAACATAGTTGACGTGTCGTTCTTTCCCCAGGAGCCTGACGAGCTGGCTGAGGAGGCGGCCAAGCAGGGCGTGATGTTAGTTCTCGACGCTGGCGTCGCTCCAGGCCTCTCCAACATGCTCGTCGGCGTTGGCGACAGGAGGCTTGAAGGGATCAGGGGGGCTAGGATATTTGTAGGGGGGATCAGCGAGAGGCCTGACCCGCCCCTGGGGCTCGTCCCGAGCTGGAGCATATCGGACCTCATAGACGAGTACAGGAGGCCTGCCAGGATAGTAGTTAACGGCAAGGTTACGTCGCTTGACCCCCTTGTTGGCCCTCTGGGAAGGATTTACGTGCCCAGCGTCGGTGAGCTTGAGTTCTTCCCAACGGACGGCCTCAGGACGTTGCTGAGGACCTACTCCAAGGCGGAGTTCATGGCAGAGTACACCCTGAGGTGGCCTGGCCATATAGACTTCGTCAAGGGCCTGAAGAGGCTCGGCCTGCTTGAGCACAGGCCGGTGAGGGTCGGCGGGGCCGAGGCGATGGCTGACGAGCTCCTGGCGTCGCTGCTGTGGAACATGCACGTTGACGTTAAGGACATGGTAGTAATGGTCGTGGAAGTCTACGGCAGGGGTGGGCGCGGGCTCAGGTTCACCCAGGTGGTTAGGCCTGACGATTGGCCCACGGCTATGGCCAGGGTCACGGGCAGCTTCCTGGCGTTCGTAGCGCTGACAGTCCTTGAGGGCAAGCTAAGGGCGACTGGGGCCATCTACCCTGAGGCGCTGGGCCTCGATGAGGAGATCTCCGGCGCCGTCTTGACGAGGCTGGCCGTCAACGGGATGGGGGTCTCTGAGGAGGAGTTCAGTTACAGCGCTATGCCGTTACCTCTCATTCCAGAAAGCGCGTGATCCCAGGACCCTCCCTCTTGCTCTCCTTCCTAAGCCTCTGAGCCTCGTCCTTCCTGCCGAAGAACTCAAGTATGGAGGCTGCTGTGGCGTAGCCTATCCCTGGGACCCTCAGAAGGTCCTCAACGCGTGCCGTGGCCAGCTTCTCAAGGCTTGTGAAGCCGGCGTTGTAAAGCCTCCTGGCCCTCACGCGGCCGACGCCAGGTATCGCGACGAGGGGCAGGAGCTCAGCCTTGACGCCGTGCTCTATGCGGGCTGAGAGGAGCTTCAGCTGGGACGAGACCTCCTGGCTCGCGCCCAGGGCAGGGGCCACCTCAGCAAGTGATCTGGAGATCCACTTGGCAGTGTCCACAGCTGAGGCCACGTCGCCCGGGCCGACACCGTACTTCTTCATTATGTCGTCATCAGAGGACTCCTCTACCCACTCCAGGAGTGTCAGGGCCGTCTTGACCGAGGCTACGGCCTCCAGGTCCGTCCAGTCAACGACCTCTACCAGCTCAGGGGCTACGTCAATCAGTATATTCATTATCCTCTCGGCCTCCGAGCTTGTCGTAGGTATTGGCGTCATGTCAGGCATCGCCGAGATTATGTAGAGGAGCGTTGGCGTTGTGAACTTCTTGACCTTTGAGACCAGTTTCCTGAATATTGGGACCGTCGCAGGGTCTAGGTACGTCCTGGAGATCCTGGCCCCGAGCTCTGTCGCCCTAACTCCAGTAGGCGTCCTCTCTACGAGGCCCCAGTTAACGAGGTCGTCCACGGCCTTCCTCACCAGGTCCTTTACCCTCTCCTCCCCCCTCTGGACGTAGTACAGGGTCCTCCTGTGAAGCTCTAGGAGCGAGTGCTCGTCAGTTGCTATGCCTGAGGCTATAGCGCCTAAGGCTGAGTGTCTGACCCCCCTGAGGCCGTAGAGCCTGCTCTGCAGCCTCTCTAGCCTCCCCTTTATGTAGTACTCCTCAAGGTCCTCAACGGTGTCACCCCTCAAAGCAACTATCACGGCCTCGCCGTAGGGGTCAAGGCCAGGCCTCCCGGCCCTGCCGGCGAGCTGCTTGTACTCAAAGACCTTGAGGGGCTTCCAGCTGCCCTCCTCATACCTTAGGTACTCAGCCACTACGACCCTTCTCGCTGGCAGGTTGACGCCAGCTGCCAGGGTGGGGGTCGCGAATATCGCAGCTATGCCGCCGCGCCTGAACCCGTCCTCTATCAGCGTCCTCTGCTCGTTTGAGAGCCCAGCGTGGTGGTAGGCGACCCCTCCCCTTATGAGCTCAGCCAGCTCCTCACGTAGCGCCCTTGGCCCCTCTGTAGAAAGTATGGCCTCGGAGACCTCGGCGGCCACCTCACTGCGGTAGTTGATCTTCCCTTTAAGCAACCTGAGCGCCGACTTAGCGAGCTGAACTGCCTTCTTCCTGGACTGGACGAAGACGAGGGCCTGGCCGCCGTCCCTCGATGAGTCAACTACCAGGTTAAGGGTTGAGTTAACAGTTACGTCTTCAACCCTCTTCTTCCTTCCGTCAGAGAAGTGTATGGTCCCGTCCTTGTACACCCCCTCATGCAGCGGCACGGGCCTCCAGTCAGAGATAACGAGCTTAGCCCTTAACCAGGAGGCCAGCTCGTCAGCGTTAGGCGCCGTCGCGCTCAGGGCCACTACCTGGGCGCCTGGCGCCTTGTAGAGGACCTTGGAGAGAAGGGTCTCAACGATGGGCCCCCTCTTATCGTCATCTACGTAATGTATCTCATCGATGACCAGCGCGCCCACACGCGACAGCATCTCGGGCGAGTTCCTTATCATGGAGTCAAGCTTCTCATACGTCGTAACAACGACGTCATAGGAGTCGAGCCTGGCCGGGAGCTCATAATCTCCTATGCTGAGCCCAACCCTGTAGCCGAAGGGCTCAAGGACCCCCTTGAACTCCCTGAACTTCTCGGTGGCTATGCTCCTCAGAGGCGCCGTGTAGAAGGCCTTTGCCGAACGTGACCTCTCAAGCGCGGAGGCCATCGCCATCAGGGCTATGAACGTCTTCCCTGAGGCCGTAGGTGAAGCCACTACTAGGCTGTCGCCATCTACTACGCCTGCCTCCAGGGCGGCCCTCTGGGGCGGGTACAGGTCCTCGTAGCCTAGGACCTTCATAAGCTTGGAGACTATAGCTGGGAGCTGCAGGCCTACCCCCTCACATGACCGTGTAGCACTCGGGCCTGCGCTCTATAATTAGGCCCTGCTGCTTCATCTTAGCTATGGCCTCCTCCACCTTTTCCTTTGAAGCTTTAGTGATGTTAACGACCTCCTTGACCAGGTCCTCATGCTTTACGCATGGCCTTCCGTCCTCGCTTAGCCTCTTAATGGTGTCAGTTATGACCGTCATGAGCCTCCTGGTATGGAAGGGAGCGCCTGTTGATATTATGCCGATGTCTATGGCGCCTGACTCGATGTCAAGCCCTACTGAGGAGAGGAAGGAGAGCATGAGCCTTATGGCCTCCTCGGCGTCCTCAGCGGTGACCGTATCCTTAAGTCCCATCCTGGCATGGGCCTCCGAGAGCCTCACGAGGGCCTCCAGCTGCCTTGCCGTCACCGGTACTGGTATCTGCCCCTCAGAGCCGTACTTGAGGGCCGTGGACCTCATGGTCACGAAGAACTCCTGTATTATCTCCTTGGCCTCTTCGCTCAGCTTGGGCCTATAGTACCTCCTGGCGTATATCACGTACTTCTTGAGGAGCTGGGGGTCGATCTCAGGGGTGAACCTGCTGAAGTCGCTGTGGACGTCAAGTATGTACCTGGCCAGCCTCTCGTCGTGATCCTTGGACACCAGGTCCCTGACCACGAATATGAGGTCAAACCTGGAGAGCACCGTAGGGGGCAGGTTAACGTTATCTATGAAGGACCTCTGCGGGTCGTAGAGGCCGTACTTGGGGTTGCCTGCCGCCAGGACGGCCGCCCTCGCGTTGAGCCTGGCCACGATGCCGGCCTTTGATATGCTGACCGTCTGCTGCTCCATCGCCTCGTGTATTGAGACCCTGTCCTCAGGCCTCATCTTGTCGAACTCGTCAATAATGGCGAGCCCGCCGTCCGCAAGGACCAGGGCGCCGGCCTCCAGGAAGTACTCGTTAGTCTTGGGGTCCTTGAGGACTGCCGCCGTGAGGCCGGCCGCCGTGGAGCCCTTGCCGCTCGTGAAGACGGACCTGGGCGCTATCCTTGAGGCGGACTGGAGCAGCTGGCTCTTCGCGACGCCGGGGTCTCCTACGAAGAGGACGTGTATGTCGCCCCTTATCCTGGTGCCGTCCGGCATCACCTTCTGCACGCCGCCGAAGAGCTGAAGGGCTATGGCCTCCTTCAGGTCCCAGTGGCCGTAGATCGACGGCGCTATGCTGGCTATGATCCTCTCCCTGACCCATGGGTCCTTAGCGAGCTCAAGTATCTTCTCCTCGTCCTCTCTTGTTATCGCTACCTCCTCCAGGATCTTCTCAGAGACGCGTAAGCTGTTGGCCCTCACCCTCAGCTCGAAGAGAGGGCTCTTATCGCTTCCGGCGGGGGAGGGCTCAACTATGCCGACCACCGTCACCAGGTCGCCAGGCCTAGCTATGTCAACTAGGTCCTCCGTCAGCTCGACAGCTATGCTTCTCGGCATCTGGCCTCCTGGCACGTCCTCAGGCCTCTCCTGAAGGGTCAGCTCCTGCCAGTCTATGTAGACGGACTTGTCCCTGAGAAGGACGAACCTCCCGCCGGCCTCATGGCAGACCGGGCAGACGGGCGGCTTCTCTATCTTGTCCTCAATTAGCTCGTCCTCCCCCTCTGGCCACAGGAACTCAGCGTTACACCCCTCTTTCTCATGTCTGAAGGCCGCCTTGATCATCTTGCTCCTGACAGGCCTCATCCTGGTGATTATGCCCTCTATCTGTACGAGCTTGCCTATGTGGCTCGTCTTTACGTCCCTTATCTTAGTGGTCTCGTAAAGCCCCTGAATCCTCACGTGGAACTTGTCCTTCCTCTTAGCGTAGTCGGGGTCCTCGGCGGCGATCACCTCCTTGAGCGCGTCGTCGAACTGCTTAAGGACAGGCCTCGGGTTGTCAACCAGGAGGACTGCAAGCTCAGGGTCGTGCCTGTAGAGGTCCGGGTAGTCAACTAGAAGGCTAGTCATGTCAAGGTTCATCATCCTGTGTATTCTGTTCATATACTTAAGGCCCGTGGTGTCCTTGAAGCTCCTCAGGAACTCCTTGAACTTCTCCCCAACGGTCAGCTGCTCCTGAACGCCCTCGCTCACTGGGCGCCACCCCCGATCAGGGACTGAATGTACTTACGCCACGAGTCGACGGTCTCCCTGATGACCGAGTAGACCAAAGCCTCCTCGGGGGTCATGTTGCCCAGGACGTCCTCCTCGGTGTCGGTCTGGGCAAGCCTCATTATCTTGTTGAGCCTCAGCTGGGAGAGCTCGAGTAAGCTCTTCTCGCTGACGTCCCTGTCATTTATAAGCATATGGGAGGGCTGGGCCCTTATCTCCTCATCAAGCCTCCTCAGGTACTCGCCCACGGCCACGTAGAAGTCCTGGGGGAGCTGGCTGAGCTGTGTGATCGCGGAGGTCCTCCTCTCTTTGTAGTGGTAGCTGTTTATGTAGTTCACGTCAACGACGTCCTTGGGCTTAGCCACACCCCTTGACATGAGGGTCTGAACCATCCACCTGGGCACCTCGACCTCGTCACCCTTCTTAACGCTGAGCTTCCCCTCCGGCAACGTTAAGACGTAGTCCCTAAGTATCATCACCCTCACAGGCCTCAGCAGCGAGTCGAGCTCTATCAGCCTGAGCCTCTCCGTCAGCTTCAAGCCTGCCCCCTTATGGGTCGTCCCTGAGAACCAATAAGCAGAGAGGGGGCCGGAGAAAGCCAAGCCGGGCCGGAGACCTTTATCAAAGAAACCCCCTATATCACCTTTAGCTAAGCCCTGACGGCCTCAACCCTTATCGCCCTTATTAGCTCCCCTGGCCAAGCAGTTAGGGGAAGGACCTTGAGCACAGCATTTGAGCTCCTGTGGGCTGAGAAGTACAGGCCCCGCACCCTCGATGAGATAGTGAACCAGAGAGAGATAGTCGACAGGCTCAAGAGGTTCGTCAAGGAGAAGAACATGCCCCACCTGCTCTTCGCTGGCCCGCCTGGGACAGGCAAGACGACGGCGGCCCACGCCCTGGCCCACGACCTTTACGGCGAGGGGTACAGGCAGTTCATGCTGGAGCTGAACGCCAGCGACGAGAGGGGCATAGACACCATAAGGGAGAAGGTCAAGGAGTTCGCCAGGAGCAGGACGCCGTCGGACATACCCTTCAAGGTAGTCCTCCTCGATGAGGCTGACAACATGACTGCAGACGCCCAGCAAGCCCTCAGGAGGCTGATGGAGCTCTACAGCAACAACACGCGGTTCATACTGGCCGCCAACTTCCCCTCCAAGATAATAGACCCGATACAGAGCAGGTGCGCCTTCTTTAGGTTCACTCCGCTCTCCAAGGAGGACGTCGTGTCGAGGCTGAAGTTCATAGCCGATAACGAGAAGGTCTCTTATGATGAGGACGCGCTCGAAGCCATATATGATGTTTCAGAGGGCGACATGAGGAAGGCCATTAACATACTGCAGACGGCCGCCTCGCTCGGCAAGGTGACGGTGGACTCCGTCTACAGGGTCATAGGCATGGCGAGGCCAAAGGACATAAGGGAGATGATCGAGGTAGCCCTCAAGGGCGACTTCACAGGGGCCCGTGAGCTGCTGAGGAAGCTCATGATAGAGTACGGGCTCAGCGGGGAGGACGTGGTGAGGCAAATTCACAGGGAGATCTTCTCAGCTGACCTCAAGATGCCCGAGGAGCTGAGGGTCCTGGTGGCTGACTACCTGGGCGAGATACACTTCAGGATAGTTGAAGGCAGCGATGACGATATCCAGCTCAGCGCCTTCCTGGCGTGGCTCTCTATGATGGGCAAGAAGTATGGGGCGACATCATGAGCGAGGCCCCCGCAAGGCTGCCCTGGGTGATCAAGTATAGGCCCAAGCATGTGGACGAGGTGGTAGACCAGGAGGAGGCCAAGAGCCAGCTGCTCACCTGGATAGAGAGCTGGGTTGCCGGCAAGGTCCCAAGCAAGAGGGCGGCCCTCCTCTACGGCCCCCCTGGCGTCGGCAAGACGAGCCTTGTAGAGGCCATAGTGAGGGACTACAAGCTCGAGCTCCTAGAGCTCAACGCAAGCGACTACAGGAGGGCCGAGGACATAAGGAAGACCGTCGGCGTGGCCGCCTTCAGGAGGCCGCTGTTCGGGCGGCTCCTCCTCATCCTCCTTGACGAGGTTGACGGCATGAGCGCTAAGGGGGACGCTGGGGGCGTTGAGGAGCTCCTGAGGATCATACCTAACACCCAGAACCCTATAGTCCTGACGGCCAATGACCCCTGGCAGGACGCGCTCAGGCCCCTCAGGGAGCAGGTCCTGATGGTCCAGTTCAAGGAGCTGACGCTTAACAACGTAGTGGGGCTCCTCCAGAACATATGTAATAAGGAGGGCATAGAGTGCGACAGGGAGGCCCTAAGGTACATAGCTGAGAAGAACATGGGCGACGTGAGGGCCTGTATAAACGACCTGGAGGCCGTCGCCGAGGGCTATGGGAAGGTCACAATGGAGCTGGCCAGGGCTCTCGTGAGGGGGAGGGACAAGAGCGTCGACCTGTGGCGTACCCTCAACGGGGTCTTCTACGCCAAGGAGGGGTGGCAGGCCAGGAAGGCTGTCTCGAACTCGGAGGAGGACTATGAGACCCTACTGGCCTGGCTTAACGACAACATACCTAACAAGTACGGTGACCCTGAGGACGCCTTCAGGGCCTGGGACGCCCTCTCAAGGGCCAGCCTCTTCCTCTCAAGGGCGAAGGGCGGGGACTGGGACTTCCTGACGTACGTGTTCGACATGATGGGTCCGGGCGTCGCCATGGCGCGCAAGAGCGGCGAGATACTCAAGAACAGGTACGCTTACCCGTCTAAGATAACGATGATGGCCAAGCTCAGGGAGGTCAGGGAGCTGAGGGACAGCGTGGCGGCCAAGGTCGCGCCTCGCCTGGGCGTCTCGATGGCTACGTTCAAGGCTGACGTCCTCCCCTACCTCTTCATAATGTTCAGGCAGGGCGACGTTGAGAGGGCCGCTGGAATGGTTGTGTCCTACGACCTGACGGAGGACGAGGTCCAGTACCTGGCCGGCGCGAGGGCCCGCGAGATAATGAGGGCAGCCGAGAAGGTGAGACAGGAGCTCAGGCGGGGCGCCAAGGCAGAGGCTACGGCCAAGAAGGGGGCCGAGCAGCCCCAGGAGAGGCCTGCGGAGAAGAAGGGTCAGCTGACCCTTGACCTCTTTGGCGTGCCGAGCCAGGGAGCCTCCGAGGCTAAGAAGGAAGGCAGGCGCAGGTCCTCTAGGTCGTCTAGATAGAGCTAACTATGTAGACCCTGTGAAGCTTCTTGTAGAACGCTACCCTTGAGTTCACGAAGTTGAGCAGCTCCTGCTCAGTGGCTGACTTCCCAGGCCTCAGGACCACCTTGGCCACGGGCCTCTCCCCAACCTCGGGGTCAGGCTCACCATAGACGTAGGCCTGCTGAACAGCCTCATGCCTCATTAGGAGGACCTCGAGGTCTCTGGGAAATATCGGGTAGGCCTTGTACTTGATCATACGCTTCCTCACGCCTCTGAAGTACAGCAGGCCCCTCTCATCCATCATTAAGAGGTCACCTGTCCTGAGCCACCCGTTGTAGAACGCCTTCCTCGTCTCCTCAGCGTCCTCATAGCCCTCCATGAGCCAGGGCGCCTTGACCAGGAGCTCCCCTACCTCGCCTGTCCCCCTCTCCTCGGACGGGTTGTCTGGGTTTACCACCTTCACGTCAACGTCCGCTATGGGCGCGCCTACAGTGCCCTTGACTTCCTTAACCGTCAGGGGCTGGTAGGTGAGCACCCACGTCTCGGTCATGCCGTAGAACTGCACCAGGGGCGCCCCTAATGACTTCAAGAACTTGTCCTGAGTCTCAGGCCTGAGAGGCGCCCCGCCTGAGAGGCCGAGCCTGACGCCCGGCCTGACGCCCAGCTTGGCCACAGCGTCCGCCAAGGTGTCATGCATTAGAGGCGCCCCTGAGACGAAGTTTATGCCATAGTAGGCCAGGGCCCTGGCCGCAAGCATCTCATCCCACCTCTGCATCATGACCACAGAGCCCCCGCTGGCCAGCGGCGTGAGGGTGCTTACCTGCAGGCCGAGGACGTGAGTCATGGGCGCTACCACGATGGATATGGGCGTTAAGTCCAGGGCCATGCTGACCCTCAGCGCCTCAACGGCCGTTGAGAGCGCCCTGTGGGTGTGGTACACCTGCATGGTCCTGCCGGCTATCCCAGCGTAGTACATTATGACGGACCTCGAGGAGCCATCAACGTCATCACCTATCACCTTATCACTGCCGAGGGCCTCTGAGAGCGTGTGGACCTTCGGCCCCACCTCCTTCGGGGACCCATCAACGACAATAACGTCGGTGAGCCCTGACTTTCTCAGCGTCTCGGCCTCGCGCTCGTAGAAAGCTGAGGAGACCACGCCAACCCTTATGCCCTTCCCCTCAAGCTGCATGGCGAGGTCCTCCGATATGGTCAGCGGGTCCACGAGGACGGCGACGGCGCCTGACCTCATTATCCCAAGCAGGCCGGCGAGGGCCTCTATCCTGTTGAAGGCCGCGAAGAGCACCTGTGAGCCCCTCTGGGCGCCAAGTGACCTGAGGAGGCCCGCCACCCTTGATGAGAGGTCCCTGAGGACCCTCCAGGTGTAGCAGGCTCCTGTCTCAAGCTGGACCGCTGCGCACCTCTCCGGCGCCTTATCAGCCTGGGCGTCGAGGAGCCTGAAGACAGGCTCATCTATAGGCTCCACGTAGGGCAGGCCTCCAGGGAAGAGGCTCTCCCAGGGCTTAGTCAAGCCCACAACCGTGGAACCGGTAACTAAGCAAGCTAATTTAGCTAATTGCGGACGCCGTATAGTCGTGAAGGGCCTTCATCAAGCCCTTTATGGGTCAACCGAACGGAAAGCGTCTGGGGAAGGGTGTTTGGAGCTTAAGATAACGGGCTTCTCACACTTCACTGTACAGGCTAACTTCGAGTGGACCTTCGTTAGGGTGTACGCAGGCGACCTCTACGGGACGGGCGAGGCTGGGCCGACGCCTGGGGCCTCAGAGATAGCGGAGAGGCTGGGCAGGCTCCTGATGGGCGAGGACGCCCTTAAGGTGAACAGGGTCCTCCAGAAGCTCAGGTGGGCCACGCTATATGCCGGGACCTCGGCATACCACATAATCTCGGCCATCGACATGGCCCTTTACGACCTCATAGGGAAGTACCTCAACGTCCCAGTTTACGTCCTCCTGGGCGGCGACAGGACGGAGATCCCGGTCTACGTAGACGCTCACGGCGGCAAGGGGCTGGAGGCCATGGACTCCACCCTGATTCCCGTTGAGCCGCCGTGGTTGGCCGAGGCCAAGGAGGTGGAGAGGGGGAGGCTGGTAGCCCCCATGCCAGTTCATGGCAGGCTCACGGCCGAGAGGTGGAACGAGGACTACTCGCCGGAGGCCTACGCGAGGAGGGCCAAGGAGCTGAAGGCGGAGGGCTGGAAGGCAATCAAGTTCGACCTAGACGTGCCGACCCCCTACTCTGACCCAAGGAGGCTGAGGTCCGGCAGGCTCAACAACGCCGAGGTGGACTTCCTGGCCTCCCTGGCCAGGGCCGCGAGGGAGGCGGTGGGCGATGACGTAGACCTCATGTTTGACCTTCACTGGAGGTACGACGTTAACACAGCCGTGGCCATCTGTAGGGCCCTTGAGCCCATAAGGCCGAGGTGGGTTGAGGACCCAACCCCCGCAGTGACCACTTTGACCAACTTCGACGAGCTCAAGGTGATAACCTCTAAGTGCTCAGTGCCCATAGAGGTGGGCGAGAACCTCTACACCGTCTATCAGTTCAAGGAGCTGGTCAACTTAGGCCCCCTGGTCTGGGGCCCTGACGTGGCTAAGGTAGGAGGGGTGACGGAGCTCAGGAGGGTGGAGGAGCTGGCGTCGCTGTACGACACTGAGGTGTCACCTCATAACATAGGGTCCCCCATAGCGACCATGGCGGCGGCGCACGCCGCCTCCGTCTCAAACACGTTCGGGGCCCTTGAGTTCCACGGTCACGACCTGCCCTTCTGGAACGACCTGGTAAAGAGCAGGAAGAAAGTGATTGACGTCACGGAGGGCGTGATAAGGCTCACCGACGAACCAGGCCTCGGCATCGAGCTTGATGAACAGGTCGCCAGGAGGCTGTGGCCCGACTTCAAGCTCTAGGGCAGAACATCCTGACCTCCCCAAGACCTAAAGGGCTAGGCTTTCATTTGTAAAAAGCCCGGAAGCTACAGGTATAGCGGCGGCGGATGAGGACCCTGGCATGGCTTGACCTGTGAAGAAAACGGAACCCCCGAACTGACGCCGCTACCTCACTACGAGCGTCCCCACCTCCTCGCCCCTCAGCGCCCTGTCCAGGTCCTCCCAGTGGACTATCCTCACGACCTTGGCGGCGGACGAGGCGGCCTCCAATATCTTCCTGCTGATGCCCCCTGTAACGTCAGGCCCTGATGACCTAAGGGCCCCTATAGGCTCGCCAGGCCTCACCTGCCTCATCACGGAGCCGTCAGGCCCCAGGACGCCCTTTACGTCGGTGACGTATATCAGGCACTCAGCGTTAACGAGAGTGGCGAGCTGGGAGGCCAGGTAGTCCCCGCTAACTATCTCCCCTCTGCCGTAACATAGCACGGCGTCGCCGTAGGTCACGGGGACGAGCCCAGCCTCGTAGTCGCTCACCATAGGCCTCAGGTCGCAGGAGGTCTGGGACCTGCACATGGTGTGGGCAGGGTGTAGCGTCGCTGGGACCCCGGCTCCTGTCAGCTCGCTGATGACTGCCATGGCCAGGACCAGCATCGCCCTCTGGACCTCAGCGACCTCAAGGGGGCCCAGCGAGCCCCTCTCGCGTTGTAGCCTGTCCACAGCGTAGTGGCCGAAGCTCCCCCCGCCGTGGACAACAATTAGCCTGCCCCCTGACCTTACGAATGACGCCAGGGTCGAGACAACCCTGCTCAGCGACTCCCAGTTAACGGTCTCAGGTGACGACTTGATCGTGATGGCTGAGCCGCCCAGCTTGACCACCGCCTCACGGCAGTTCAAGTCGCTCCCCAAGGGGTTAAGCGCTCTCAGATAAGAAATTGCAGCTTAGGGGAGGCCCTCAGGGCGACGTCAGCCCTTAAGGCACACAAGCTCAAGAACCCCTGGGAGGCCTGGGACCCAGACGCAGCCCGCCTCGGGCGTCCTGACGCCATATATGGCGTGGGCAACGGCGTTCTGGACCCGCAGCCTCTTCAGGGCAGCCTTAGCTAGGTCACCCTCGCCCCTTACCTCCTCAGAGGCCTCAAGCACGAGCTCCCCTATGATGTGGACTAGTGCGTTGTAGACGCTCTCGCCCAGCTCCTCAGCGCCTACGCCCTCACCGACGGCCTCAGAGGCCTCTGGGGTGACAGAGATGGAGGCCTTTACAAGCTCAACAGCTTCCTCCTCACTTCTGTACGCAACTACCTTGCCCGTCGCCGAGGAGAACCTCAGGGCGTCGATGACGGCCTGCCACCACGGGGATCCCTCCCATGGGTCAGCCATGCGGCCCATCTCGACTATCTCGTACTCGTTGAGCACGTCAGCGTGGGACCTGGCCACCACGTGCAGCAGGGCCACAGTTGAGGCGGCGTAAAGCGACGAGGGGGACCAGCTCCTCCCTGACGTGAGCGAGAGCGAGGCGCAGCCGCTGAGGCCTAGGCCTGAGGCCAGCCTGGACCAGAAGTTGTTCAGTTTGCCCGCGACCTCGGCCTGTACGTTATCAACCCTTAAGCCCGAGCAGCCCTCCTCATAGGACGCCTCAAAGCCCGCTGCGCCCGCGGGCGAGACCAGGTACGGGTTCTGGGACCCCTTCATCGGGAGCCCGAGGAGCACCTGAGGCACTGTGACGGAGAGCCTCAAGACTGCTCAGCCCCTGGCAGCGGGACTACGGCCGAGGCGTAGCCCACGACCCAGTCCTTCTCCCCAGTCACGTCACCAGAGGTGGCGTGCATGAGCACCTTGGCCTTCTGGGCTCCAAGCATCCTGCCCATGTAGAGTAACGTCATAGCGGGGCCAGGCCCGCACATGCTTATGTCCTCGGCCTCCAGGACCCTGAACAGGCCCTCTGGGTCAAGGGCCTCAACGAACTTCAGCGCCTCAAGGTCCTTCCTGACAGTGATGTCGTGCGGCTCGTAGTGGTTCATGTCGCTGCTCGCTATGAAGACCAGGTCAACGCCGTTCTCCTTGATCAGCCTGACCAGGGCCGAGGCCAGGTCTAATGAGACCTCGGGCGTCTGGAGCTTTATCACTATGGGTACGAACTTGAAGTTCGAGCCGAAGATGTACTGAAGGAACGGCACCTGCACCTCAACCGAGTGCTCGTAGACGTGAGCCTCCTCGTCGAAGGTGAAGAACCTTGAGTTGCTCACTATCATCTTGGCGACCTCCTGGTCAACCTCCACCTGGCCCAGCGGCGTCTCCCAGGCGTCGCCACGCCAGACCGAGGCGGACTCGCCGAGCCCCGTGTGGTTGGGCCCCGCTACGACAATCACCTTAGGGGCCCCCTCCCTGGCGAGGGCGAAGTAGCTGTGGGCTGCCACAGGGCCGCTGTACATGTAGCCTGCGTGGGGGACCAGGTAGCCCACGCTGGCCCTCTGCCTGGTCTGTGAGGCCCTGGGCAGGCTTCCAGGCCCCAGCCTGTGAAGGAAGCTCTCCTCGATGCTCTTGACGAGCTCTTCCCTGAGGGCCGGGTAGAAGGTGCCTGCGTGAGCCGGCTTCCTTACCTTGGCCAAAGTCAGGCCCCAAACAACAGCTGGGCGAAGGGTATTATTTTGGTTCGCCCTGACGAAGCTCACTCCTTGCCGTGATGTCCGTCAGAGGGGCCTGGGTCGTCCCTCCTAGAGTCGACCCATATCCCTTGGCCCTTAGGGGAGGCGCGTGCCTGACAAGGGTCCCAGAGGGCCTGAGGGCCGAGAGCACGGTGGCCAGGGCGAGGAGGCCAAGCGACACGTGGTAGGCGAAGGCCTGAGCGTTCAGATAACTGACCTCAAGATTGAAGGGCAGGTGAGACGAGAGGGTGCCAATGAAGAGCTGGTAGACGTAGCTGGCGGGCAGTGCTGCGCTCACTGCCGTAAGGGCCACGGCGAAGCTCAGTACCATGCCCGTGTTCCTGAACGTAGTAAGTAGCCCTGAGGCAGAGCCGTAACGCTCCCTTGGCGCTGATGACATGACGGCCGTGGTGTTTGAGGGCCAGAAGAGGCCGCCGCCCAGCCCGTAGAGGCCCTCGACGAAGGCGACCCACCAGAGCGGCGTGTTCACGCTCATGGTCGCGAGCAGGTAGAGGGCTACCCCCTGTATGACGAGCCCTGCGGTGGCCACGGGCCTCGGGCCGAGCCTGTCGGTGAGCCTGCCCCCTATGGGGCCGCTTACCATGTTAACGACTGCCATCGGGATGATAAGGTATGAGGCCGTTAACACGGGGAGGCCGAATATGCCCTCAAGGTAGAACAGCAGGAGGAAGTTGACGGCGAACATGGCGAGGCTCTGCACGGTCGCGGTGAAGATGGAGGCCGAGAACATCCTGCTGTACCTGAAGAGCCTTAGGTCAAATATCGGGTCCCTTGCGCCGTAGAGCTCCCAGAGGGCGAAGCCTAGGAGGAGCGGAGGGGCCGCAATTAAGGAGAGCAGGGCGTAGGGGTCGCTCCACCCCCTGAGGAGGCCGAGCGTCACCCCGAGCTGTATGGCCAGGACGCCCGTGGTGAACAGGAGCGCGGCAGGCACGTCAAAGGTCTCCTTCAGCCCTGGCCCCTTAGACTCCTTAAGGGTCACGTAGGCCCACAGAGTGCCGAAGACCCCTATTGGGACATTTATGAGGAATATCCACCTCCACGTGGTGAAGGTTATGATAAGACCTCCTAATATTATCCCTAATATGTTGCCTGACGACCAGACTATTGAGTTGATGCCCAGCGCTCTCCCCCTCTCGTTGACGGGAAACGCCTCCGAGATTATGGCGAGCGAGTTGGAGACCATCATGGCGGCCCCCACGCCCTGGACGGCCCTGAAGACCACCAGCTGGACCCCTGTCCTTGAGAGGGCCGAGAGGAGGGAGCCCACAGTGAAGACCACGAAGCCCAGGTTGTATATTCTCTTCCTGCCGAAGGAGTCCCCGAGCCTGCCGAAGGTGAGGACCAGGGAGGTGTTGGCGAGCAGGTAGGCCACTACCACCCAGACTATCGTCACGTAATCAGCGTGAAGGTCCTCCGCTATTGGGACTAGGGCTAACAAGACGACGACGCTGTCTATGGCTGACATCAGCGTCCCGACGCTGGTGACGGAGAGCGCCTTCCACTTGTACTCCATAGCAGGTCTTCCAAATGCCTAGGCTACCAAAATATCTTAAACCTTACTATAAACGGGCTCAACGCGTAAACGCTTAAATCCCCACTTGGCCTCCTAGACGTCGGTGGGCCCGTAGTCTAGACTGGTTAGGACGCCGCCCTGACACGGCGGAGGTCGCCGGTTCAAGTCCGGCCGGGCCCACCACCCTCGTTTCACGCCTCCCTCCTCAGGACCTTCTTTGAGTAGCCCATGCCAGTCCTCCACCCTATCCTGACCTCTCCCACCACGTCCCTGAAGGCCATGAGCCTGTCTAGGTATTTCCTCATGTCCTCGACCATGGAGGGAAGTAGCTGCCTGAACGTGTACTTGGGCCTGAAGCCTAGGGACGGAAGTACCTTTATCTCAGGGTTATAGTAATGCTCGTCCTTCTCGACTCTGGGGTCCTCTATCCACTCTATGGGTATCTCATAGTTGTAAGCGCTCCGAAGGTAGTCCCTGATGGCAAATATTATCTCACCCGTAGTTAAGAGCTCGCGGAACTGGTTGACCGCCCTGAACTCGCCCTCCCTGGGCGGGTTGTTGATGAGTATCTCAAGGGCTTCAATGCTGTCTTCAAGGCTTATGAAGCCCCTTACCTGCCTGGCCTTGCCATATTGGTAGAGGGGCAGCTTCCTGCCCTCCTTCCTGTAGAGGGCCATGCTCACCAGGGCCCTGGCTATGTTCTTGTTGATAACGGTCCCGAAGGCGTCACCTATGTCAATCCTTGTCCTCAGCCTCTCGTCGACCTGGGCCTCTGGGTCCTCGACGCTGCCGCTAATCAGCATGTCTGAGGTCCTGGTGCCGTAGACCGGCCCCTGGTTCACGTCAGTCACTGTGAGGCCCCAGACTCTGTTGGCGAACAGGAGGTTGTGGGTGTCATGGACCTTCGTCCAGTGGTACCAGGAGCTTGCGAACTTGGGCACAGGCATAAGGTCGCTCTTGCCCTTGTAGGTGAACTCCACGTAGGCGGCCTCAGGTATGTCGTAGTTTGGAGTGCCGAACTCGCCCATGGTGCCCATCTTAAGTATGTGAACCTCGGGCCTGTCCCTCAGGGCGTAGATCAGCCTCATGGTCCCTATGATGTTGTTGTACATAGTGTAGACGGCCCTCTCCTCGTCCATCATCGAGAAGGGGGCCGCCCTCTGCTCGGCGAAGTGAACCACAACGTCCGGCCTGAACCTCCCTATGGCCTCCCTGAGGACCCCGGGCTGCGTTACGTCAGCTACCTGGAAGGCCTGCAGGTCGCCCAGCTCCCTCAGGTAGGCCTCCCTCTCCTTGGGCTCGGGCAGGGGGAACGCTGACCCCTCGCCGGCCAGGGCGGCGTTGTAGCGCGTGCTCAGGTTGTCTATGCCGTAGACGGTGTGCCCCCTCCTCAGCATCCTCAGGGCCAGGGCCCAGCCCAGGTAGCCGTCGATGCCAAGTATCATCACTCTCCTGGTCTCCAATTAGCTCAGCCGAGCTTGAAGTCGCTGGGGGACAAAAACAGTTGGTGGACTCGGTGTCTACAGCGCTTAATTTAGCCTTCATGAGTCCTCTAGCTGGCACGAGGGCTTTGGAAGGGGTAATAATAACAGGCGGCAAGGGCACGAGGATGAGGAACATAACGTACGTCCTGCCCAAGCCACTGCTCCCCCTGTTCAGCTTCAACAGCGACGGGAGGAGGTACGTCAAGCCGTTCATAGACTTCATACTCGAGAGGTTCGAGGCACTAGGCCTTGACCCGGTGACGCTGGTGTTCAGCAGGAACTCCTCGCTGATCATAGACTACCTGGGCAGCAGGGGACCCCTCAGGCTGAGGCTGAGGCTCGTCCTGGACGCCGAGATGAGGGGCTACGGCAACGCGGCCCTCCTGGCGAGGAGCTCTGTGACGGGCCCCTTCGTCCTAAACGCAGACGACAACATACTGCCGCTGGAGGACTACAGGGCGGGCGTCGAGCTCTTCGAGGCAGAGAGACCTGACGCCGTGCTCTTCGTGCACAGGGTCGAGGACCCGACGAGGTACGGCGTCATAGCGCCCTCCTCGCAGGGCGAGTTCAGGGGGTACAGGACCTATGGCGTCAGGGGGGTCGTTGAGAAGCCCTCAGAGCCCCCAAGCGACCTGGCCATGGCGGCCATATACGTCATGTCGCCAAGGATCTTCAGGGCCCTCGAGGAGGTGAAGGCATTGAAGGGCGAGGGGGAGGAGATCGAGCTTGTGGAGGGCCTTCAGAGGCTCATAGAGGAGGGGGGCAACTTGATGGCGCTGGAGCTGAGGAGGAGGTGGGTAAGCGTCGGCAGGCCCGAGGACTACCTTGAGGCGATAAGGCTCTCATACGAGGCAGGCCTCTAGGGAAGGGGTGAAGGCCCTGAGCAACGAGTCAAGGCTCACAGCGAACATGCTCGTCCTCGAGCTCTCAACCATGATAGTGGCCATAGCCCTGGCCTTCAACGCCGAGTCGCTGGAGACCTCAAGGCTCACCTGGGCCTCGCTGGTCAACTTCGTGATAGTCAACATCGTGGTCATATGGTTCTGGTGGAGGTACGTAGTCGAGAGGCTGGGCAACCCTCCTAGGCGTAACGAGTTCCCAGTCCTTGATGTGATCATCCTCATACTGATATCAGTTCTTCCAGTAGTCCTGAGGACGGGCGACCTCACCTACATAGCCGGGGTCCTGGCGGCCATAGCCTTCTCCTGGTCCGGCATGGTCTGGGGGTCCCTCAGGGACCCCACGCTCCCTGCCGAGGTGAGGGGTGACCTGAGGAGAGAGACGACAGCGAGGCTTGCCGTAGGCTCCCTCTTCGCGGCCAGCGCGGCCCTATACGGTGTCGGCGCGCACCTGCTCTCACAGGCCGTCTTCATAGTCACGATAGCGGTGATAGCCTACAGGGTCCTCGTGGGGTACGCCGCAAGGCTGCACAGGAGGAGGCTCCTCGGCCAGAGCTGAGCTCTTTACGGTCATGAGCTCTGGACAATCCTAGGCTCCCACAAGCTTCAAGACCTTCAGCACGCCTCCCGCGCCTTCCTCTTCGGCTTATAGTAAATAAGGTATAAACATAAAATGTTCCTTAGCCTTTTCTTTTTGCGGGCCTATGAGACTAAGAAGGTCGGTCTCTAACATAGTTGCAGTGATACTGCTTATCGTCATAGCGGTGGCAGCTGTCACGGTCCTTTACATGTGGCTGAGCGGCGTCATAAGCCTAGTCTACACCAACACGTCGGCCATCCATGTCAAGGTTACGATAACCAATGCCAGCGTGGTCTCGAACAGCTCAGGCACCTACGTTGTTACGCTCGTTTACAATTTGCCTGGCAGCGTGAGAACCTCTATAGCGCTGGGCGAGCTGGAGTTCAGCAACGACACACTGATATGCGCCAACAGCTCCTTTAGGGTGCCGTCAGGCGTCATATACCCAGGCGACTTCGCCAAGGCTGAGTTCACTTGCAGCGATGTACGCCTTCGCGCGGGGACGCCCGTAAAGATAGTACTCGTGACTGCCCAGGGCGTCCAGGTAACATACACGACGAGCGTGTCCTCTTAGGCGGCCTCAGCGGACCCAAAGGAAGGACTTCAACGCCTAAACTTAAGGAAGCAGGGCTAGTTGTCATCATCGGCAGGCGTTTTGTACTAAAGCCCAACCGTTGTAGGGATGAGCTACCCCTGCCGCAGCTAGCGGCCGTAGGACATGGCCATGTCCCTCAGCCTGCCGGCGAGCCTCCAGAGGCCGCTCATGGAGCTCAGCCTCCACCTCCAGTTGTTGCCAACAGTGCCAGGGGTGTTCATCCTGGCCTCAGGCCCGAGGCCCAGCACGTCCTGGACCGGGAACAGTGAAACGTCGGCCACTGACACCATTGCAAGCCTTATGAAGGCCCAGTTCACTTCCCTCGCGTCCCTCAGCCCCATGTACCTCATGGCCTCAGCCCTGGCCCTGGGGCTGGCCTCGCGGAAGAACCAGCCTACTATGGTGTTGTTGTCGTGGGTCCCTGTGAAGACCACGAAGTTCCTCTCATAGTTGTGGGGCTTGTACGGGTTGTCAGGGCGTCCGTCCCAGGCGAACTGGAGCACCTTGGTCCCAGGTATCCCGAGCCTCTCCCTCAGCCTCACTACGTCAGGGGTTATGTAGCCCAGGTCCTCCGCTATCAGCTGAAGCCTCGGGGCCTCCCTCTTTATGGCCCTGAAGAGCTCCTCCCCCGGTCCCCTGGCCCACCTGCCGTTGACTGCCGTCCTCTCGCCGGCCGGGACCTCCCAGTAGGCGGCGAAGCCCCTGAAGTGGTCGAGGCGGACTGCGTCAAAGAGCGACATGGCGTGCCTCATCCTCCTGACCCACCAGGAGTAGCCCTGCCTCCTCAGCTCCTCCCAGTCGTAGACGGGGGTGCCCCAGAGCTGGCCGGTCCTGCTGAAGTAGTCAGGCGGGACCCCTGAGACGTAGAGGGGCCTCAGGTCAGGCCCCAGCTTGAATATGCCCGGGTTGGCCCACGCGTCGGCGCTGTCGTAGCTTACGTAGATCGGTATGTCCCCTATTATCTGGATCCCGAGCCTGGCCGCGTGCGACCTCAGCCTTGACCACTGCTCGAAGAACTTGAACTGCACGAACTTCTCCAGCTCGACCCTCTCCCTGAGCTTGGCCCTCCAGGCCTCGAGCTCCCTAGGGTCCCTCCTCCTCAGGGGCTCAGGCCAGGAGCCCCAGTCCCTGCTGCCGAAGTGCTCCCTGAGGGAGACGTAGAGGGCGTAGTCCTCAAGCCACCAGGAGTTGGCGTCAACGAACCTATCGTAGTCCCCTCCGGCCCTGAACCTAGAGAAGGCGGTCCTCAGCAGCCTCCCCTTGTGCTGATAGGCGGCCTCATAGTCGACCCTTGAGGGGTCTGAGCGGGGAAGCGAGGCCAGCTCCTCCCTGGTCAGCAGGCCCTCCTCGGCCAGGTAGTCAAGGCTCACCATCAGGGGGCTCCCGGCGAAGGCCGAGAGGCCGCTGTAGGGGGAGTTGTCGTGCTCAGGGGCCGTCGGGCTGAGGGGCAGGACCTGCCAGTACCTCTGGCCTGCCTCCCTCAGGAGCTCAAGGAACTCGTGGGCCGAGGGGCCCAGGTCACCAACGAGGGGAGGGCCGGGGAGCGAGGTTATGTGCATGAGTAGGCCGCTGCCCCTCCTCATACCTCATCACGGGACCGCGGAGCCCTTCGGGGAATTAAGCCTGCCCCAGCGCCCTCGAGGCCAGGTGAAGCCCTAGGGCCGCCGATATGACGTCAAGGACTGCCCCGGGGCTCCAGCCCCTCCCCCTCCACAGGTCATCGAGCGCCTCCAGGGCCCTGACGGGGTCCCCCCTTGAGGCCTCAAGGACTACCTCGGCCCTTGACACAAGGTAGGCCCTGAGCCCCCACTTCCTCGCTATCAGGGTGTCGCCCGCCTCGGCCAGCGCCCACGCCAGGGCCCTGGCTATGGCCCCCTCGCTCACGCCGCCGGCTTCCTCAATTACATTAAGGGCCCTGAGGGTCAGCCTGTAGCCCCCTGTGACCTCCGAGGCCACCAGGTCCCAGGTGACTAGCCTAAGCAGCTCGCCGAGGCCGAGCCTCGGCTCCTCCCTGAAGTCTGGCAGCGGGCCCCTGTAGGACCCCAGGTGGCTAGGCTCCAGGTCCCTCAGCAGGGCGTAGTACTCGCGGGAGGCCTCAACTGATGAGGACATGATGAGCTCAGAGGCCCTGCCAGCCATGAGCTCAGGTGAGCCATGGGAGGTGGGAAGGGAGGCCGAGAGGGGTATCAGCATGAGGGCCTGGCCGAGGCCTACGTTGACCCTGAGCCCAAGCCTCCTCAGCGAGGCCCTGTAGGCCCTGAGGCCGACAGCTATGGGGTCAGGGGAGCCCGAGGCGGAGGCCTCGCATGACGCTAACAGGGCGCTGGCCAGGGCCACGGAGTGAACTGCAAAGGTGAAGACGTCCTTGTCGGCCTGGGGCCTCAGCCTTGTCACCGCGCCCGGCTTGGGGTGGGCCAGGGGCTCTATGAGGGCCCCGGCCGCCAGGGCTGGGGCGCCGAGGCCACAGGCCTCACGTCCTCCCCATGAGGTCGCCGAGGCCAAGGCTCCCAGCCAGCTCCCTTATCACGTCCCATGGCCCCATCCTCTTCCTCATAAGGTGGAGCAGGTCAAGGAACATCAGCTGCTCCTCAGACTCAGGCCCGCAGCCCCTCACGGCCTCAAAGGCCTGAACTGCCTCCTCAGGGGTCATGCCCTTGAACAGGACAAGGTAGCCCGAGACCACGGTGCCTGTCCTGCCGCACCCCGCGTAGCAGTGGACGTATACCTTCCCTCCCCTCTCGAGCTCCCTGGCTATGGAGGCCATGGCCATGGCCACGTTCCTCACGGGCTCAACCTCCATGTCCCTCACTGGGTAGACGACCCTCCTGGCCCTCTGGTGCTCGGCCGGGCAGGTGGGGTCGAGCGTCACTATGAGGCTTACGTCAACTCCCCACTCCTCAAGGTCGACGCAGCCGGGCCCGGCGTAGAGGCCGGGGACCACCTCAGCTGGCCCCTCCCTCACCGGCAGCCACCGCTGACGCCCGCCAGCTCCTTGGCCCTCTCGAAGACCCTCCTGAGGCCCTCTATGGTCAGGGTCCCGGTGTTGACGTTCCTTGGGCTCGGGTGGTAGCTCGCTATCAGCCACCTCCCGTCAGGGAGCCCGCACTCGAGGCCGTGCCTGAACTCGCACCTCACCCCGAGCATCCTGGTCAGGACGTCGAATGCCAGCCTGCCGAGGGCCACGAAGACCCTTGCGTTGGGCAGCAGCCTCACCTCCTCCTCTAGGTACCTTGAGCAGTTGGCCACCTCCTGGGGCAGGGGCCTGTTGTCAGGAGGGGCGCAGTGCAGGACAGCAGTTATGTAGACGTTGCAGACCCTGAGGCCGTCGTCCCTGCTGACGCTGACGGGCTTATTGGCCAGGCCGGCCTCGTAGAGGGCCCTGAAGAAGTTGTTGCCGGACTGGTCGCCAGTGAACATCCTTCCTGTCCTGTTGCCTCCGTGGGGGGCTGGGGCCATGCCGACAACAACTATTGGGGCCAGGGGGTCGCCGAGGCTCGGCACAGGCCTTGACCAGTAGGCCTGGCCCCTGAACCTCCTGGGCGGGTTCAGGCCGACCCTTACGTCGAACTCCCTCAGCCTTGGGCAGAGGTTACAGGCCAGTATCCTTCTCTGAAGGTCCTCAAGGGATTTCAGCCTTTGCTCTAGCTCCCTCTCCTCCAAGGCCTGTCTAGGATTACAAAAAAGATAAGGGGTTTAAGGGCCTTAGGCAATCACAAATGCCTGTGCTGGCAGGCATTTGTGATTGCCTAAGGCCCTTAAACCCCTTATCTTTTTTGTTCAGGTCTATCGTTAAGAGACCGTTGCCGTGTACGTGACCTGTGCTCCCTCAGAGGTAACTAAGACTATCTCTACAGGCGTCCCTGGCGGCAAAGGAGTACTAGTTGTACAGTTGAAAGTGACAGTGGCAGAGCTGCTGGGTTGTATGGCAGTAATAATACTGCCGCTAGAGGAGATGATAATGATATGCTGACTACCATTGGAGCATATCAGAGTCCCATTCGTGAACTCCAGCTCGGCCGTAGCTATGGAGACCGTGGGGCTGGCAGGCGGATTATAGACAGATGCGGTAACGTTGTAGGGGGAACCACCCTTTGATGAGGGTGTCACTCTGGCCCCAGTTATCTCAAGCTTCACCTGCGTACCTGACGTGCTTACGTGCATTGAGCCTATGAGCCCGCTCATCCACATGTAGATGATCATGGCCGCTGCTATCGCTATTACTGTTAGCAGCACCACAGCGACTATGTCGGATATGGACCTCCTCGACCTCATGGGGCCTCTCTAATTAAAGAGATAAACTGTAAGAACCTTTTATGCTCATTGGCCAGGCCGCCGCAGGCAAGTCATATGAAGTTGCTGATAAAATTAATACCCAAGAGGCCTTAAGCCGGCCTACCCCTTGGAGGCCGGTGAGCGCTTGAGGATCACCTGGTGCGGCCACTCCTACTTCATAGTCGAGGCGGGGGGCCTCAGGGTAGCGATGGACCCCCACGACGGCGACTCCCTCGGCCTGCCCAGGTGCAGGGCCCAGGCCGACCTGGTCCTGGTAAGCCACGACCACTATGACCACAACGCTGTTGAGCTGGCCTCCGGCCCCAGGACAAGGGTTGTGAGGTGGAGGGAGGGCGAGCTTAGCCTAGGGGGGCTGAGGGTCAGGGGTGTGAGGCTGGGCCACGACGACAAGGGCGGCTCCCTGTTTGGCCTCGTGGTGGCCTACGTAGTTGAGGTGGAGGGGCTCACCTTGGCTCACCTGAGCGACGTGGGGGAGGCCAGCGACTCCGCGGAAAGGGTGGGCAGGGCCGACGTAGCCATAGTGCCGGCTGGCGACGTGACCACTGTCAGCCAGGAGGAGGCAGTCCGCTGGGCAACAAGGCTTGGGGCAAGGCTAGTCCTGCCGGCCCACTACTGGGTGCCCGGCTCTAACGTCCCCCTCGACCCCCTTGACAGGCTCTTAGAGGCCTGGAGGGGGAGGGTTGAGAGGGTCAGCTCAAGCAGCGTGACCGTTGACGCGGCCTCCCTGCCCCAGGAGCCCACGCTGCTCGTGCTTGAGCCGCCCAAGGGCCCTCTCAGGATTTAGGCCTCCCTCGCCGTAAGGGTCAGGGACCTGGCCTGAGGCTGCCGCCCTTCGCCACAGGTGAGCTCGTTAACGACTATGAGCCCCTCTACAGGTACTGGGAGCTGCTGAGGAGGAGGGGCCGGGAGGACCTGCTAGAGAGGGCCATGCTCACCGAGGACGACTTTGAGTTCCTCAGGAGGCTCGTCAGGTCGACCCCCTCCATGACCCTGCTTGAGCTAATGGACGCCCTCAGGGTGAGGTTCAGGGAGAGGGTTGACGCCTCCCTCGCCTCTGAGGCCCTGGGGGTTGACCAGGAGGCCGCCCTCGAGGCCCTCACCTCTATACTCGCCGGCTGGCTGGTTGAGGCCTCCGAGGACTTCAAGATACTGGGCCTCAGGTACAGGTACAGGATGCCTGAGAGCTAGACCTTGACGTCGGCCAGCTCGGCAGCCCTCCTAGAGGAGAGGCTTGCCAGCCCAGCCTTCGCCGCTATCTCGGAGAGCCTGCTGTAGACCCTTACGTCCATGACCCCCTTCTCAATGGACCACCTCACGTAGTCATCTATGCCCTCAAGGAGGACCTCAGCCACTATCTTCGATATCTCGAGGGCCTCCTCAGGCGTCGCCGCCTCTATGGCCTTCTCGACAACCCTGTCCGAGGGGTGCGTAAGCCCCCTGAGGTACTTGCTCACGGCAGCTGGCGTCACCCCAAGCTCGTCAGCCAGCCTCCTGACCCCCCTTGAGGAGGCTAGGACCTCAATGATCTTCCTCCTGGCCTCCTTGCTGAGCAAATGGACGTAGCTGGTCACCCTGTGCACCAGGCCTCTATGGCCTATCAGGATAATTAGGGGTCAGAATGGGACCTTGGGCCTCACGCCCTTTAAGCTCAGAGCCCCGGCACTGGCGGCCTCCCGCTGGGCCTCCTGGAGAGGCCTCCCCTCATCTCAGCGTCTATCCTGGCGTCCATCATTGAGCTCTTGGCCTTGAGCTCCTTTATGGAGGCCTCCACGAGGTCCTGGAGCCCCTTGGGGGCCCCGACCTTCTCAAGGGCCTCCTTGCCGGCCGAGCTGATCACCAGCTTCTTGTACCTCGGCTCCGACTCGAGGAGGCCTACGTAGAGCAGGGCCACTACGTCGCTCTTGAGGGCGGGGCTGTAGGGGTCCTGGCCCACCTTGAAGAACTGGTAGCCCATGTCAAAGCCCTTGGCCTGGACCTCGCTGACCACCATGTGGAGGGTCCTCTCGTGTATGGGCCCCAGCCTGCTCACTAGGTATACGAGGCCCATGAGCCTTGCGTTCTGGAGGACCTTCTCCTTCGTTATGACCTGAGTCGGCGTTATCCTGAGCTCCTTGGCGGACCCGGCCTTCTCGTCAACCTTGGCCTCCTTAAGCCTAGGCTGCTTCCTTCCGCCCAAGGTTGCTCACCTAACCCTAAAACCTCCCAGTGCGACAAGGGGCTCAGGGGGTTTAAATTTGAGGGAGCACGCGGCCGCCGCGCTGCTGCTCGTCATGGTTGCCCTGGCCGTGGCGGCCCCGCTCGCCTTGGCCCAGGGCCTTAGCTGGACTAGGGAGACCTGGGTGCTCCTGCCTGCCGTCTACGGGACCCAAGGCATAGTGACCAACGTGACCGTGACCCTGACGTACCCTGGGACGGGCCAGGTCAGCGTGACTGACAACAGCGGCCAGGTGGGGTCCTCAACCCTCTACAGCGTGGAGATGGCCTACATGGTGGCCATGGCGTACGCCGGGCTGAACTGGAGGAACTACAACCTCTACGTCCACTTCAACGTCTCAGGCTCCATCGAGGGGCCCTCAGGGAGCTTCGGCATCATGCTGGCGGTCCTCGCGTTGGCCACGGGCCTTGACGTTAACCCCCTTCACAAGTTTGCAATAACTGGCGCTGTAAGCCCCTCGGGCCTCTCGGGCCCCATAGGCGGCCTCCAGTACAAGTGCGAGGCCGCCGCCTCGGAGGGGCTAGGCATAGTTTACCCGGTCGGCAACACGCCCTCAGCCAGCGGGGGCTGTAACGACAGCAGGGCCGTGCCGGTGGCAGGCGTAGTGCAGGCCCTCTCAGAGGTCTTCGGGGCCTACCCGTACACGATGAACGTCAGCGTGCCCGCCCCCAGGCAGTTCAACGAGGTCATGGTCAACGTCACGGACTACTTCATTGAGGACACTGGCTCAGCGCTCCAGCAGGTCAGCTCCTCCGCCTCCCTGCTCAGGGGGTCTGGCAGCTTCCTTCAGTACCAGGTGGAGCAGTTCGTCAACGAGAGCGAGCATGACATGGCGATGGCCAGGGAGTACCTTGCGAGCATGCCCTACGCCGCGGCGAGCTTCGCCTTCACGGCCTACGTTAACGCCCTCGCCGCCAACTACACCCTGTGGGCCCTGAGGGTCAGCGACAGCGGGGGAAGCCTCGCGGGCTTCCTGACGAGCCAGGCCTCAGACCTCTACTCCAGGGCCAGCGCCATGATGGCCAGCGCGGAGCTCTACGCCAACAGGTCCTACTCCCTCACCTTCGCTGAGCTCATGGCGACGGCCTTCGCCAGGCTGGCCGACTCCCTCTACTTCTCAAGCTACGCGGCCAGCCTCGCCTCCCAGGTCAACGTGACGGGCGCCTACGTGCCGGCCTACTACCTGGCCCTCGCCAAGGCCAGGATACTGGGCGCCATAGGGTGGCTTATGGCGGCCAACGCCACGGTCGACGAGGGGGTCAACCTCACCCCTGCCCTGGTGGCGGCCACGGCCTCGGCCGTGGGCAGCTACGCTGACACGGCCCTCAACTACGCGGGCGCCCTCATAAACTACTACGTCCAGCAGCTCGAGTCCATAGGCGACGTGGCTGACGCGGAGGCCCTTCAGGCCATGGAGAACGACCTGAAGTTCCTGGTGAACTATGGCGACAGCCTCCTCTCTCAGGGGCAGTACCTGGCCGCCATCGGCGTCTATGAGGACGCCCTGACCAACGCCCTTAACGTCATATTCGTTGAGAGCGGGAACTTCTCATCAAGGGCCGTCAACTTGGCCTACGCTGCTGAGCTTAGCAGCGAGTACGCGGTCCTGGCGGCGGCCCTCGCCAGGAGCGGGCTCCTGAGCTCCCTCGACTCAGCCTACATGAGCTACGCCTCCGCCCTCCTCCCCTCGGACCCGCAGGACGCTATCTACATAATGGAGACGGCCGTGATAGACGAGCTCTCCTGGTACCTGGGGCTCATACAGTACGGCCAGGCGCAGCCTGAGGTGATCAGCCAGATAATATCGCCCAGCTCAGGTTTCATTGGCACTGTTGTCATAGCCATGGCGGCCCTGGCGGCCGGAGCCACGCTTGCGGCCTCCGTGGCCCTCTGGTCCTACAGGAGGACTCTGAGGTCGCTTCCGCCTACTACATGAAGTCCAGGAGCGTCCTCCTCCCCTGGCGTTCCCTCTTAACTAGCTTCGCCGCCTCCTCTAGGTCCTTCTCGAGCAGCCCCCTGAGGTCAGGCTTGTAGAGCGCTGCGGCCGGGTGATAGGTGGGGAGCAACACGACCTCCACCCCCTCGACCTTGGCCCTGACCTGCCTCCCCCTCTCCGCTGTGGCCCCTCTCCACTTGAGGCCAGCGAGCGAGAAGAGGGCTGAGCCGGCCGTGTTGCCAAGGGCGACTATGACCTTAGGCCTCACCAGCCTTATCTCCTCCCTCAGGTACTTAATGCAGGACGCTACCTCCTCCTCTGTCGGCGTCCTGTTGTTGGGGGGCCTGCACTTGACCACGTTGGTTATGTAGACGGTCGGCCTTGGGAGGCCGGCCCTCTCGAGGGCCTCTGTGAGGAGCTGCCCAGCGGCGCCTACGAAGGGCCTCCCCTGCTCGTCCTCTGTCTTCCCAGGGGCCTCGCCCACCAGCATTACCTCAGCGTCCAGGTTTCCCTCGCCCGGCACCGCCTGCGTCCTGCCCTTGTAGAGGGGGCAGGCCCTGCAGGACCTTATGACCTCAGCGAGCCTATCATAGGCCTCCTTCTTGTTGACCTCGCTCATGGCCCCTCGCCAGGTAGCCAGCAGGCCCTTATGGGAGGGAGAGGGCGTACCTAACGGTCAGTGACGCCAGCCTCTGGGAGGAGACAGTGGCGTTGCTTACCACAATTACCAGGTAGTTCCTGAACACAGCGTAGACGTAGGTGACCTCAGCAAGGTGGACGTTAGGGCTCTCACCGAGGGGCACGAGGGAGGTCTCTACGTAGTACTTCACGCCGTCCTTCGCCGAGGGCGGCCCGAGCCTGGCTTCGAGGGCCCTGAGGACCTGCTCGGCCTGGGTCTCGTTGGCCTTAAAGACCTCAACGACGAGCTCGCTAGAGTTCGGCCCCTGGAAGAAGTATACGTCAGCCAGGGCCGGCAGGCCTCCTGTTGCCCCTCCGCCTGGCCCTGGGAGCTCGAAGTCGCTCTCGTAGGGCTTGAGGGGCCACGTGACCAACGAGCCGTTAAGGTACCTCAGCGATATGTACCCCTCGGTCACGTTGAACGTCGCCGTGAAGGACCTGTTGGCGTCAAGCGACCATGTGCCCCCGAGGTAGCCTGAGATCAACGACGGCGAGGGCGGGCTTACGGCGCGCCGCTGGAGGGCCCAGTAGTAGGCCTCGTAGCTGAGTATTGACAGGACCATGACGACAACGGCTGCTATCGCTGCCGTCGCCCTAGGGCTTAGGCCTCTCAAGCTTCCCCCTTGGCTAGCGCCTAGGGAGGTTTTAACGCCCATACTAGGACAGGAGGCCCTGGAAGGACCTGAGGTCGATCCTGGCCCTGCCGAGCCTAAGGGCCTCTATCTGGCCCATGAAGCCAGTGAGGACCGACACGAGGCCGCTGCGCTCCGAGAGCCTCTCTATTACAGCGAAGTGGTCACGGCCCTCGCCGTAAGCCGAGGTCAGGAGGCCCTCAGGTCCTCCCTCTGGCGGGCGCCCCATCACGAGGTCCAGGCTGACAAGCCTCCTGCTGGCCCTCGAGAGGCACGAGGCTATCAGCCTGTCCCTGTTGGCCCTTCTCTCGGCCTGGCTCTTGGCATAGGGCGCCAGCCTGTCGACGACTATGAGGTCACTTACGTACTGTTTTAGGGCCCTTAGCTGGTCCCCTTCAAGGCCTATCGCCACGCCTGTCGCGTCAAGCTGGGCTACGAGGGTGGCCTTCAGCTCGAGCCCCTCCCCGTGGACCCACCCATCGGTGTCAACGACTAGGCGACCGTACCGCTTGGACAGCCTGGCCGAGCAGTACAGGTACCTGGCCTCAAGGCCCCTCGGCGTGAAGTCCCCCACGAGACAGGCCTCGGCCTCCCCAACGGCCATCCCTGGCATGAACGGCCTGGCCGGCGAGGCGGCGGCCGCGAAGCCGGGACAGTAGAGCTCGTTCTGCCCCACGTCAACGCTCAGGAGGCCTTCAAAGGCCCCTGTGTTGTATAGGTACGCGGCAAGCGTGCTCTTCCCGCTGTCAGTGGGCCCTATCAGGACAGCCCTTCTCGCCCCTCTTAGCGACTCTGCCACCTGTTGAAGCCGCCTAAGAGAGGCCGGGTCATAGGAATGGGCTGCGCCCCCTGAGACCTCCACCTCGCCGCTGCCGCAGACTATGACTGACCTCCCCACGGGGACCACGAGGCTTACCTCTCCCCTCGGCCTGTAGCCAAGGACCTCCACGTCTCTGGAGGCCCTCAGAGAGGCCGGCCCCCTGACCTCCGCGCAGCCCTCCAGCCTCAAGCCAGTCCTTAGGGACCAGGAGCGACTTATAACGACTCTTAGATTATTGACGCCAGGCTTACCGATTAGACGACCTGCGCCCCCTGCTTGTAACCAGGTATATTGGAGAGGCTACCAGCCAATGAGGGCAAAAAGGTTAATAGCTCCTATCTTTTGCCCTTCTCAACGGCGCGCCGCGGTAGTACAGCCCGGCTAGTATGCGGGCCTGTCAAGCCCGTGACCCGGGTTCAAATCCCGGCCGCGGCGCCATTTCGTGGCGCTGGTTCACTTTCTTCCCAGCAGCCTGTAAAGCCTGTCCTCCGCGATCGACAGCTCGCTTGACCTGGCGGCCTCCCACAGCGCGTTGAACTTGGGCTTGCCGGCCATCTGCTCGAGGCTCCACTCCTTGGCGAAGTCTCCAAACCATATCTGCTGGGCCTCATCCTCCACCACCCTCCTTATCATTTCATAGAACTTGAAGGCCCTGCTGAGCTGGCCGTACTGGCTAGTGGTCGAGTGAAGCCTCAGCTGCTCGAAGGCGCCGAGCCTCGCCATCCTGGAGGCCACCTCAGCCATCTCACCTGAGGCGTACATCTCTAGCAGGACTGCCTCAGGGGGCACGCCGTACTTGTTGACCGCTACGTCAAAGAACGCCATGAAGCTGGCGAATAAGAGCGGCCAGTTCGTGTGCTCGTCCAGCAGGTCTATGAAGGCCTCCTGCTTGAAGGTCACCTTGACCGCCACGCCTCCAGGCCTGCCTATGGCCCCTATGGCCGCGGCCACCGCAACTGCGTAGTCCCACGCCCTGCCGCTGTGGTCGTTTGCCACTCCTATGAGCACAGGGTAGCCGAGCCCCCTTGAGTGGAGCTCCAGGATCCCGGCCCCTATCATCCTCGGGGCCACCATAATTACGTCATAGGTGGGCGGCGGCCTGACGAGCCCAAAGGCGACGTTGTAGCCGCTGGCGAAGTCGAGGACTACTTCCCTGTCGCCGACGGCCCTCACCACCTCGTTGAAGACGAGCGGCTGGACCTCATCAGGCAGCAGCGTCATGATTACGTCAGCTCTCCTCGCGGCCTCAGGTATATCATAGGTCTCGAACCCGTCCCTCTCGGCCCTCCTCCTGTACTCGTCGTTAACGTTGCCGACTATCACGTTAAGGCCGTTGTCCCTCATGACCTTTGCCTGGGCCTCCCCCTGGTTGCCGTAGCCCAGGACAGCTATGACCTTCCCCTTAAGGATATCGTAGCTCCCAGACGTTATCAATGAAGACAAGGGGCTTCCCTGGCGGGACTGGCCTGGAGTCGGTTTTAAGGGCTCATGAGGTCTGGCTTCCCTCTCCTTTCTTGCCGAACCAAAGCTCCGTCGACTCCCTCCTCTTGAGCTCCCTCATCATGCTCTCAAGCCTCCTGTAGACGGTGGCGTGCATCCTGCCCTGCACCAGGAGCTCCACGCCGTGCCTGGCTATCTGGCTCCTCTCGTAGTCGCCAATTATGCCCACGAGGCCCCTGTCGTTTACTACTATCTTGGTGCCAGTTATCTCCTCCAGTGTCCTCCTCGCCCTTCCGTTCTCCCCTATCACCCTGCCCAGCACCCTCCTCAGGTGGCTCTCCTTATCGCCCACGACCTGCGTCACGTCAACGACGACGAGTACGTAGTCCTCGTCAAGGAGCTGCAGTGCGTCCTGAGGGCTGAACCCTATGGCTATGGCCCTCACAATGTCCCTGGCCCTCAGGACGTTAGCCGCGTCGCCCTCCCCTTCGGCCTCTATCAAGACCCTTGAGTTACTCTCATCAAGGGTCAGCCTTACTCCGAGCCTCCTTCTCAGCTCACCCATGACCTGCCCGAGCTCCTCCTTGACCTTCTCAAAGGACTCAGGCGGGACGGGCTCGTAGGTCCTGGCCAAAGGCCTTGACATCACGTCTTCGCCTCCAGGCACTTGTAAGCGCGCTCCCTTAGGCGCTCCTCGTACGCCGACGTATCTATGGCCCTGGAGAAGAACTTAAAGATGTTGTTCAGGTCCCTCTCTAATAACTCCCTGGCCTTGACGTGCTCGACGCTGACGGCCTGGGCCACGTCTATCAGCCAGGGCTTCCCCTCCCATATCATCACGTTGTACTCGCTCAGGTCGCCGTGAACCAGCCTGGCCCCGCAGACGGTCTTCTCTATGTCCTCTACCAGGTACGCTAGCAGCCGCTCAAGGTCCTCAGCTGTGAGCTCCTTGTAGGCCTCGGCAAGCAGGGGCGCCCTGAAGCCCTTTTCCCCAAGGAACCTCATAACCAACACGTTACCTGAGACTGCTTTGGGCTCGGGGACCCTGACCCCTGCTTTCCACATGGCGTCGAGGTTGCTGTACTCCTTCCTAGCCCACAGGTATATCAGCTCCCTGAACTTGGGCGGCAGTGAGGGGAATCTCGGGTCCCCTACTATGTACTCCTTGATGCTCTTCCTGAACTCGGCCGCCGAGGTCAGGTATATCTTGACGGCCAGGTCCTCCCCCTGCCACCCCTTTGCCCAGAATACCTTGGCCTCCTTGCCGGAGCTTATGGACCCCCTGAGCTCCTTGAAGGCCTTAACCGTGTTCCTGAGCCTGTAAAGGTGGTAGTTGGTAAAGGCGTCAAAGACCTCATCAACTGTTTTAACCACGTCCTCGTCCTTGACCTTGCTCTTCTCCCTGTCTATCCTGATCCTGTGAGGGCTCAACCAGCTCCCTCGCCGCCCATTAGGTCTACAAGCTCCTTGGGCACAAGCCCCCTCTTTATGAGGTCCCTGGCCTCAGACTCGCTGTACCGGTGAACCAGCTCGCCCTTCATGTCAGCCGTCCCCCACGGCAGGAAAAGGACCAGGTCCCCCTCGTGGATCCATACCCTTCTCCTCATCTTGCCCGGTATCATGGCCTTGTACTTGTTGCCGTCAGAGCAGACGACCTCGACGAAGTTACCCCCTATTATCTTCTCTGTCACGCACAGAATAGTCCCCTCTTCATCGCTTGGCAACGGGGTCTCGCCCTTGCTGCCCTCCTGCCTCTTGGCCGGCACTCAGGCTTCCCTCCTCAATAGGTACACTCTCCTCTGGGAAAGATAAACTAAAAACTCTTGCCCTTCTGAGGCCTCTTCAGTCAACAGGACGACGTCGGAGCTCGGGACCTCCAGGGAGCCGCCGTCCCAGAAAAGGACGTACTTTCCTCCCTCCTTGCTGAGCACCATGGCCCTCCTCAGGTTAGGGCCTTCGTAGACCTTGAAGCCCTTCTCCCACAGGTCCTCAGGAGGAATCACCTTTCTCCCTCCCCTGTCAAGGTCTATGAACATGAAGCCCTGAGGCGTGAAGGTCAGGTAAAACAGGGACCTCCCCTCGACCTCAATTACGTCACCAGGCCTTATCGTTGCCAGCCTGGCCGAGACGTAGAGCTTCACCTTCCTCCCTCCCCCCTTGAAGGTCTCAACTATCTTTGCGCCGGCCTCTGACCTGAGCCTCGTGGCGAGGGCCCTCGCGGCGCCGTGGTCCCTGAGATACACGTCAAGTCCCTCCTTGACTTCCTCCACCTTGACTACCTCGTCGCCCATGGACTCTATCAGCCAGTGAACGAGCCTCGCGACCTCCTTATCGCCGCTGAGGGGCCGCGGGTAAGCGCGCAGCTGCACCACAGCGGTGTAGCCCTCGCCGCTCTTCCTGGCCGCGCAGACAGGGCACAGCGAGGGTCTCGGCACGACCTTTATGACCTTGACCTCCTCAGCCCTTACGCCCTCGTACACCCCCTCAACCCTAACGTAGACCTCCCTGGGGGGTTGCCCCTCGCCTGGCTCAACCTCCTTGACCACAAGCTCCTGGATCGGAGCGACTGGCCTCAGCCTCGGCACCACCTGAGACATCACGTAGTCCCTCAGCGACTCCCTGAGGTCAGGGTACGGGGCTGACCACCTCCCTTGGGCCCTGTGAGCGTAGCAGGAGACGCAGTAGGTGAACTCGACCTGTGAAGGGGACTGCGCGACGCCGTACCTCTTGACGAAGCAGTCCCTACAGAGGTTGCCTATGAAGGGGACCTCCTTGCTGCTCCTCCCGCACATCGGGCATATCCTTTCTGGCACTTAGCGGCCCCATAGGAAGGTGCATAAGGAGGCCACGCCTAAAATAACAGGGGGTCTGGCTTGCGCGTTGCCGTCCTTGGAGTTGGCATAATGGGCTCAGCCATGGCCGAGCGACTGGCCTCCCAGGGCTTTGAGGTAGCCCTGTGGAACAGGACCCGTGAGAAGGCGGAGTCGTTAGCTAAGTCCATAGGTGCGACCGTTTATCCAAGCCCCTGGTCGGCCTCTGAGAGGTCGGACTTCGCAATAGCCTTCCTGGCTGACGACAACGCCCTTCTAGCCGTCGCGGCAGACATGAGGAGGGCCGACGGGCTCGTCTACATAAACTCGTCAACGGTCACTCCAAGGACCAGCCAGCTTGTGGCAAGTCACCTTGAGGGCCTGGGCATATGCTACGTGGAGGCCCCTGTCATAGGGGGAGCCAATGATGTAAGGCAGGGCAGGGCCCTGTTCCTGGCGGCCGGCGACAAGAGCTGCGTCAGGTCCTCAGGCAGGGTGCTCTCAGCGGCGGGCGAAGTAATGGAGGTTGGCGAGACCATAGGGTCCGCTATGGCGCTCAAGCTCGCCTATAACGCCGTTCTCATATCAACCATTGGGGTCCTTGGCGAGGCCGTAACCCTCGCGGAGCTCTACGGCGTGAGCCCTTCAATGCTACAGGAGGTCATGAAGAGGACGGCCTTTTCCGAGGTCGCCAACAAGTACCTGCCGCGCATGCTCGACCCAAGCTCGCCCGTCCACTTCAGGCTCTCGCTGGCGGCGAAGGACCTCGAGTACGCCAGCAGGGCCGCATTTGACGCCGGCGCGCCCCTCCATATAGTCTCCACAGCGTCAAGGCTGTTCAAGCAGGCGGAGGTCCACGGGCTTGGGGCGCGTGACTATACTAAGGTCCTTGACTTCATGAGGCCAAGGAGGGCCTCATAGCTTTGACCCAGGCGTCACCTGGTCCGCAGCGGCCCATTTAATCACAGGCCCTCCTAGCGGCTGCGCAGGGCTCTCTGAAGGTTATTTCTTAGCTCATTATGTCAAGCCTGCTGGCGGCCAGCGTCCCAAGGCTGCGCCTGTCACACTGAGGCAGGGGGTGAAGGGGTCCAGGGCTCAGGCCGAAGGACCTCATGAGGTCTGTCAGGGCCTGAGGACTCTCAGCCCCAAAGGCCAAAATATCGCCACCCTTTGACCTGGAGATGGCCTCGTCGACCTGTCGGGAGGACGTCAAGTACAGGAGTGCCTGAAGGGATGGCGTCCTGAGCCTCGCGAGCCCTGACGAGTAGTCCTCCTCAACGTATGATAGGGCGACGGCCAGAGCGCACGGGTCAGGCTCCTCTGCCAGCCTAACCAGGAGCCTGGAGGGCGGAAGGCCCCTGGAGGCCGACTCCAGAAGCTCGTCAGGGACCCTTACGTCTCTGCACACTGCTACGTACCGCTTCCCCCAGGGGAGCTCAGCCTCGTACGCCTTGCAGCTCAGCAGCTGACACCGGGGACGCTGAGTGAGAGCTTGAGGGTTAAATTGCATATGAGATATGTGGGCTGCACGAGCCCTACCTGAACGTAGACGGGCGGCCCAGACCCGTTGAAGGCCAGGATCGTCGGCGTCCCTGTTATCCCGTGCTGGAGCAGGAAGTTCATAGTCGAGTTGACGAGGCCGAGGTAGCCTGAGGCCTCCTGCTGGGTCACGTTATAGCCCAAATCATCAGCTATCTCAATAATAGTCAGGTTCGTCGGCATTATGAGCTGGGGCGTCTGCCCCTCCTCATAGAGCAATATGTTGTGGACGTAGAACGCGTAGTTAACGTCCAGGACCTCAGCGAAGGCCTTGGCCCCGTACTTGTTGTAGATCAGGTCGAGGAGCTCAAGCATCTGCGTCGAGTACTCGTGGATTGGAAGCCCCAGGAAGATCACGCGGGCCTGACTAGTGTTAGCGGATACGTAGTAAAGGAACGGGAACGTGGCGTTGAGCTCGAGGGCGCAGTAGGGGCACTCAGGGTCATAAACGATCACTATCACCTTTGAGGAGTTAGAGGGACCAAGGGTAGGCGTCTCGCTTAGGCCTGGCATTGACTCGATGTCTGCAAGCGTTAGTTGCTGCGCGCTAGTAGTAAAGGTTGACGTTGTGTGCGCTGGAGGGCTCGAGGAAGTGGAGGTCGTACCTGAGGTGCTCACTCCTGTAGTACCCGTTGAAGTAGCCGTTGACGTTGAGGTGGGGGTCAGGTAGCTCCTGAGGCCCCAGTAGAGGACAGCGGCGACAACGACTATCAGGACTACGATGAAGGCCGCCGAGGACCTCGCCATCGACCTACCTCTCAAGGCTCTCTGGGAAGCAGCAGAGCTGGACGGTTAAAAACTAGGGGTTCAGCTCTCGGGTTCATACTGATTTCGGTCATCACCTCAGCACTATTCCTGCGCCTCGCTCGGGATTTTCATCAGGCTTGGAGGCGTTCAGGGCTACCAGGACCTCATATCTTGAATGCTCTATCAATCCCCCGTAGACGTTGGTTACAACGACATCCTATAAACCTGTTATGAAAATTGAAAACAGCTACGGAAGGCTAGGAGCCTGAAGTTGCCTGGCCTGTCTCCTGCTGAGGCTTCTGGGTTATGCTCTTGAGCTCCTTCTCAAGCTCTTTCTCTATCTCCTCGATGGGCTTGGGCGGAGGCGTCGTTATGAGCGTGTAGCCTATCCAGGCCAATATGGCCAGCACCGCTATTACTATTATTGAGTCAGTGAGCTTTAGCAGGAAGACCGAGGCCTCTGACGAGAGAGGAGGCAGCCAGAGGACCACATTATAAACTACTATTACCACTATTGACACTATGAGCAGGAGGGCGCCCGTGGCCTTACTGCTCGGCATACCCTAGACCCCTTGTGACGCTAAATGCCTAGCTTTTAAAGTTAAGTCGCCGGGTCTCCTGAAGCCACCCTAAAACCCCGCTGAGTATATCCTTTGAGACGTCCTCAACCGGCCTTGGCTCCTCGCCCACAGACCCAGGGACCCTGATGACCTTAACGCCGGCCTCCGAGGCCCTCTCAAGGACCTCAGCGAAGGACTCCTTGACCTTTAACAGAAAGGCCTCATCTTCGTACACCTCAACGGCCCTCCTCGCTGCTATCCTGCTCAGAGCCAGCCTGACGGGCACGTCTATGTAGACTATGGCGTCAGCCTCCCTGGCGAAGGAGTTGAGCGACCACAGCCACTCCTTAGGGGCCCCTGCGCTGCCCTGGTACGCTATAGAGCTGTACTTGTACCTGTCGGTGACCACTACATAGTTCAGCTCAAGCGCGCCGAGGACCCCCCTCCCGCCAGGAAGGCTTTCGTCGCCCCTGAGGTGCCATGCCCTGTCGGCCGCGAACAGTAGGGCCATCAGGTAGGGGTCAGGCCCCTTGGTCGATAGGAAAGACCTTATGAGCTTCCCCACGGGGCCCTCCGTGGGCTCCTTAGTGTAGACGGACCTGAGGCCAAGGGATTCAAGGGACTTAACGAGGAGCTTTGAGTGCGTGCTGAGCCCGCTGCCGTCTATCCCCTCGACAGCTATCAGCGCGCCGGCCAAGCCACAGTGAAAACCGTCTTACCCCCTTTTATTGGCTGGCGGCCCTGTATCGGATAAGCGTTACTTTTCTAAATAATATCAAAGTTTAGGCAGACTTAAAAATCTTGGAGGCCAATAGGAGGAAGCGAGCGCCTTGGATTACGCTAAGATAAAGGATTACATGAGGACCTTCGGCCCTGCGTGGCTGGTGATGATAGCAGACGTAGACGTAGCCTCCATAGTCACGGGCCTCCAGGTCGGGGCCAGCTGGGGCTACAGGATGGTCCTGGTCATGCTCCTCCTGGCGGTGCCCCTCTTCGTGATACAGGACGTGGCCGGGACCCTGGGCACTGTGAGCGGCATGGGCCTTGGGACTGCCATAAGGAGGCTCTACGGCAGGAGGGTGGCGACAGCCGCGGCGATCCCAATGGCCCTGCTTGACGTACTTGAGTACGTCGCCGAGTACGCTGGCATAGCCCTGGGGCTGGGCCTCCTGGGCCTGCCTGTCCTGCCTGTGCTCCTGCTCGTGTTCGTCCTACACATAGCCGTGGCCTGGACCGGCCGCTATAGGCACGTGGAGGCCTTCCTGCTCCCCTTCAGCTTCTTACTGGTGGCCACAATAGTGGCCTCGGTTGCCATGATGAGGCTCAGCCCTGCGACCGTTATGGACTCTATGGTCGCGGGCATGCCCCTTCAGGACAGGGAATTCGACTACATGCTGGCGGCTAGCGTGGGGTCTGTCATAATGCCCTGGATGCTCTTCTTCCACTCGGGTGCAGACGCCAGGAAGGGCCTCTCCAGGAAGGACCTGAGGCCTGAGAGGGTCGAGACCCTCGTGGGGGCCCTGGTCTCGGAGGTCCTCATGGCCATCACCGTCATAGACGGCGTGGCCATAGGTGACGTGAGGGGTTACCTGGACCCCTCCATCATGGTGGCCGCGCTGCGACCCTTCGGGCAGGCGGCCAGGTACATAATGGGGCTGGGCTTCGTGTTCTCAGGGTTCCTGGCCCTGATAGTGATCTCCCTGGCCTCGGCATGGGGCGTTATAGAGTCGCTAAGCGTCAGGAGAGGCTCTACAACGTTCAGGCTCATATATGTTCTCGAGTCCCTGCCGGCCCTTCTAGTAGTGCTGATATCAAGGAACCTCGTGGAGCTCATGCTTGACCTGATGGTCTCCTTCACTATAGTCCTGGCGCCTCTGCTGTACCTCTTGGGCAAGGTAGCATCAAGGAGCGACGTGATGGGCGAGGAGAGGCTGAAGGGGGCCAGGGCGGTGGCCTACTGGGTCTTCTCGGCGCTCGTGGTGGCCAGCGGCCTTGTGGCCCTGATCCCTTAAGGATAGGCGCTACTGCTTAAGGCCTCCCAAGGCTATGGAACCCTGGGGGCCGCTTGCCAGAGGATCTGACGTTCCAGATCCTTGACGTGAGTTACGAGGTTGAGGCAGGCCGTCCGGTCATCGAGATATGGGCCAGGGACGATAAGGGCAGAAGGATAGTGCTGCTTGACGACAGCTTCAGGCCCTACTTCTACGCACTGCTCGAGGAGGGGCAGGACCCAAGCGCTGTCAGCGCTGCTATCAAGAGGCTCTCCAAGCCGAGGAGCCCCATAACTGGTGTAGACCTTGTAGAGGCCAGGTACTTCGGGCGGCCTGTCAAGGCCCTGAGGGTACAGACCGTCATCCCTGAGACCGTGAGGGACTACAGGGAGGAGGTGGCAAAGCTCCCCGGCGTCAAGGAGGTGCTGGAGGCCGACGTAAGGTTCTCCATAAGGTACCTCATAGACAAGAACCTGTACCCTATGAGGTGGTACAGGGCCAGCGGGGAGAGGGTTCAGAGGAACGACTTCGTGGTCGACGCCGTTTACAAGCTGAGCTCAGACCTTGTCGAGGAGCCCTCATTGGTTGACGTGGACCCCCTCGAGGGCCTCAGGATAATGGCCTTTGACATAGAGGCCTACAACCCTCAGGGCTCGCCTAACCCATCCAGGGACCCAGTTATAGTGATAGGGGTGGCCTTTAATGACGGCGAGAAGGTGCAGCTCCAGGCCAAGGGCCACGACGATAAGGATGTGCTTAGGGAGTTCGTGGAGCTCGTCAGGAGGAAGGACCCCGACATAATAGTTGGGTATAACCAGAACTCCTTCGACTGGCCTTACCTGCTTGAGAGGGCCAAGGTAAACGGCCTGAAGCTCGAGGTGGGCAGGAAGAGGGGGGCAGAGCCCAGCCCCAGCGTCTTTGGCCACATATCAGTTCAGGGCAGGCTCAACGTTGACCTCTACAACTTCGCCGAGGAGATAGAGGAGGTCAAGGTTAAGTCACTTGACGAGGTGGCTGACTACCTCGGGGTCATGCCAAAGGACAAGAGGGTCAACATAGAGTGGTGGAAGATAGCGGAATACTGGGACAGCCCGGAGAGGCGCGGGCTCCTGCTAGCCTATAACATGGATGACGTGACCTCGACCCTCGGGCTGGCCTACCAGTTCCTGCCCTTCGGGGCCCAGCTCAGCCAGATAAGCGGCCTCCCCCTTGACCAGGTCGCCGCCGCGAGCGTCGCCTTCAGGCTAGAGATGAGGTTCATGAGGGAGGCCAAGAAGCTGGGCGAGCTGGTGCCCAACAGGAAGGAGGAGGAGGCGAGGGCCTTCGAGACCTACACAGGGGCTATAGTACTTGAACCCAAGTCTGGCGTCCATAAGGACGTCGCCGTCCTTGACTTCGCCAGCATGTACCCGAGCATAATGGTCAAGTACAACGTGGGGCCTGACACGTTGCTTAAGGAGGGCGAGCGATGTGAAAGGGAGAACCAGGCCCCAGGAGTGGGCCACAGGTTCTGCGTTGACAGGCCAGCCTTCTTCAGGAGGGTCCTTGAGAGGTTCCTCAAGTGGAGGGCCGAGGTCAAGGCCGCCATGAAGAAGTACCCCGAGGGCTCACCTCAGTACAGGCTCCTGAACGAGAGGCAGAGGGCGATAAAGGTCCTGGCCAACGCGAGCTACGGCTACATGGGCTGGGCCGCGGCTAGGTGGTACTGTAAGGAGTGCGCGGAGTCCGTTACCGCCTGGGGAAGGGAGCTCATAACTAAGGCCGTCTCCATAGCCAGGTCGCTAGGCCTACAGGTGTACTATGGTGACACAGACAGCCTGTTCGTGGCCAACGAGCCCGAGAAGGTCTCAAGGCTCCTAGATGAGATAACAAAGGGCCTTGAGTTCGACATAAAGGTCGACAAGGTCTACAGCAGGGTATTCTTCACTAAGGCCAAGAAGAGGTACGCCGGCCTTACCGCTGACGGTAAGATTGACATAGTGGGCTTTGAGGCGGTGAGGGGGGACTGGAGCGAGCTGGCTAAGGAGACGCAGGCTAACGTCGCTGAGATAGTGCTGAGAACCGGCGACGTCAGAAAGGCTATTGACTACGTTAGGGCCATCATAAATGACCTGAGGTCCGGGAAGGCGAACATAGAGAAGCTGATCATATGGAAGACGTTGACCAAGGGCCTCGACGAGTACGAGGCAGAGGCGCCTCACGTATACGCCGCCAGGATGATGGAAAAGCTTGGCTTCAAGGTGGACGTCGGGTCTAAGGTAGGTTACGTGATAGTTAAGGGCGAAGGGCCCATCTCGAGGAGGGCCAGGCCCTACTTCATAGTGAAGCCCACAGAGGTAGACTATAACTATTACATAGATAAGCAGGTGGTGCCAGCGGCCCTGAGGATCCTGGAGCTCTTCGGCGTCAGCGAGAGGGAGCTCAAGTCGGGGGCGAGACAGGCCTCCCTGTTCGACTACCTGGGCAAAAAAGGAGGTTAGGTGAGGTCACTGAACGTCATAAATATTACGTCTCCCTTCTTAGACGTGACCTTACTGCCTATGCGGGCCCCGATGAGCAGGGCTATGCCCTTCTCTGACGCTACGTCGAGGAGCCTCTGCGTCACTATGCCGTCAAACACGACAGCGTAGACCTTGCCTGGCTCCACCTGCTGCATCCAGTTGAAGAGGTCCTTCACCTTCACCCTGCTCACTTCGTTCCAGGACCTGTCGTAGGCCACGGCCTCAAGGGTCCCCTTGAGGTCCTTTATGCCGTCTATGACCTTCCTTGGCACAGCCATAGTGGTCACGGCCTGCTGCTCAGCCTGCTGGAGGGGCGCCTGGGGCTGCTGGACCTCGGCCGCTGGGGCCTGCTGAGCAGGCGCAACGGCCTGCTGCTCAGCCTGCTGGACCTGCTCAGCTACGGGCGGCGCTGGCTGGACCTGGACCTCAGCGGGCTGAGGGGCTACCTCAGGTTGAGCGGGCTGAGGCGCCTGGGGGGCTGAGGGTGTAGGCGCCTGGGGCTGCTGGACCGCCTCCTTGAGCAGCTGTTTGGCCACCTCCTCTGCTGGGACCATCTGGGCCAGGGCCCTAGCTATCTCCTTCCCGGTGAGCTGTTCGACCTCCATCCCCTTGGGGGCCCTGGCCACGTAGTCAACGTGCATCTGGTTAAGCATGTTCTTCAGTATGAGCTCCCCTCCCCTGTCACCGTCAACGAAGAGTATGACCTTCTTGTTCTTGGTCAGCTCGAGGATGGTCTTAGGCGCCTTCTCCTTGGCTCCGCCCAAGGCTATCACGTTCGTGTAGCCGTACCTGAGCAGGTTGATTACGTCAGCTCTCCCCTCAACCACTATCAGCGTGTCGGACTTCTCGACATCAGGTCCTGCTGGCAGCCTGTCCTCGCCGTACTCTATTACCTTGGGCGGGGCCTCAGCCTTCTGGGAGACCTGCCTTATGATCTCCTTGATGTCAGGCTCCTGCTCCTTGACCTGCTGGAGCAGCTCGCGCGCCCTCTGAACTATCCACTTCAGCTTCTCAGCCCTGAGGTCCTCAATGGACTCCACCGTGACCCTGGCCGAGTAGGGCCCCACGCGGTCAACTGTCTCAAGCATCGCGGCCAGGATGACCGTCTCCACGCGGTCCAGGTTACTCGGGATCTGGATCACGCCAACGGTCTTAGTCCCCTGGTACTTCAGGTCTATGTGGACCCTCCCTATCTTGTCCTTGTTCTGTAGCTCCTCCAGGTTGAACTCTGAGCCCAGGAGGCCCTCCGTCTGCCCGAACACAGCGCCTATTATGTCGTGCTTTTCAACCCTTCCGTCGACCTCAAATGAGGCCTTTATCAGGTACTTCAAGTCTTCTCACCCTTTAAGCTACGTCATGTGACGCTGGGTTCCATCAGCCAAATCGCTTGGAGGGAGTCAAGGATAATAAGGTTAGTTCAGAAATGCCTTCTCCTAAATAATGACGTGACCTTACGTGGTCAGCAGGGCCCGAGCACGATCCCACTAGGGCTACAGCTGCAAGCAAGGTAAAAAGGGGCTGAGGGAACATAAACAACGGCGCCGGGGTGGCCGAGCGGTCCAAGGCGACGGGCTCGAGACCCGTTGCTCCTAAAGGGGCGCGTGGGTTCGAATCCCACCCCCGGCGTCACTAGGACGTAAGTCCAGGTCTTAGTCAGTAGGCATAGTAGGATCACATAAGCTTAATAAAAATAATAAAATAAAAATATTTTTATTTTGATTTAATTCGTTAAGCCGGGACTATCTTCCTGACGTACTTGCCTGTGGTCTTGTCCTTGAAGAGCTGGGCCTTCAGAGCCTTGACGTGCTTTGGGGCGAGAGTCCATGACTTGATCAGCTTGTAGCCGGCCTCCTGGCCCTTCTTCAGGCTCATTACCCTCCTCTTGCCGTCAGGGAGCTCGAAGAGGCCTACCTCGACCCTAGCCGGCTTCCTGGTGATGATCCACTCCTTCACCAACTCCAGGTTCTGGGACATACTCACTCACCCGCTGTGCTCAGGTAGTTGTGGTCGGCCAAAGCTTAAAAAGACATCGCCGTCTTACGACAACCCTGCAAGGACCCCTTCCCCGCGGACGTATTACCCATTGACCTTAGGCGCGATACGCAAAATAGCCAGCCCTCCCCGAGAGGGCTCGGGGGCCGTAGTCCAGCTTGGTAGGATGCGAGGCTTGGGCCCTCGTGGTCCCGGGTTCAAATCCCGGCGGCCCCACCACTTAGTCCTTGTGGCTGTAGAAGCGGCCCTGAGAACAACTTATATCCCCGCTGTAATAATATGCCGGGGTGCTGGCTGGGTCGCTAAGAGGATACTTTGGCTCAGAGGTGACCCAGAGGCCATAAGGGAGCTTAAATCAAGGCTGTGGCTCCTAAGGCCGCAGGGCGTGTATGTGACTTTTGACCCGGCGTCACAGTGGGACGTAGCCGTTACGCCGTTGCCTGGGTCGCCCGAGTCAAAGGTCTTCAGCGTTGTGCAGGCTAAGGGGCCGACCATAAGCGATGAGGACCCCCTGAGGGCGCTCCTCCTGGCCCTCGCGTACCCAAAGGAGGGCTTTTCCACGCTCAGGATTGGCGTGGACCCTGGCCAAAGGCTCTGCGGGCTCGCGGCCGTGGCTGATGGCATGATTATAGAGGCGCGCTCTGTCACATGTGACGAGGTAGCCGAGCAGGTAGAGAGGCTCTTGAGGGCAGCGCCTGCCGCGAGGTTCAGCCTCGTCCTGGGGTCAGGGAGTGGGTGGGAGGAGGTGGCGTCAAGGCTGCTCGAGAGGGGCCTGAGCTTCACAGTAGCCGACGAGATGGGCACCACGAACTCCGCGGTTAACTTACTGCCCATCAGGCTCAGGGACAGGGACGCGAGGGCGGCAGTTCGCCTAGCGCTTCTACAGGTGATCAATCATTAAATTGAGTACTGGCTCCGTAAGTTGGTGATCCGATGAAGGCCTCACTGGCGTCATTTGTGGAGAGGATAGGCTATGAAGACATCGGCCTGCTCTCCCGTGACTTTGAGCCGGCCGCCGCGCTGAAGAGGTCCCAGGGAGGGCCCAGGGCCCTCAGGTTCTCAGTGAGGGACTCGGAGCTCCAGGCCGTGGGCAACGTAGCCGACACGAGGTCTAAGGTCATGGTGGCGCTGGGGGTCGACAACCTGAGGGACGCCTACAGGAAGCTGCTGTCAGCGCTCTCGTCGCCTCAGCGGCTCGTTGAGGCCTCTCCCCCTCCCCTCAGGGAGGCCAGCAGGGGGCTCTTGTCGCTGCCTGCCATAAGGTTCTACGAGCGTGATGGGGGCTACTACCTCACGAGCGGGGTCTTCGTGGCCTGCTACATGGGGGTATGCAACGCAAGTGTTCACAGGGTCATGGTCCTTGATGAGAGGAGGGGCGCTGCGAGGCTCGTGCCGAGGCACCTCTGGTACCTCTACCAGCAGGCCAGGTCAAGGGGGGATGACCTCCCAGTCACCGTAGTGATCGGCGTCCACCCAGCCGTTATGCTGGCAGCCGCCTCCTCACCTCCTCTGGGCACCTTTGAGCTTGAGGCTGCCTCAGCCCTCCTTGGGGGCCTGGAGGTCTTCAGGAGCCCTGTCCATGGCAACCCGATCCCAACAGGGGTCGCGGCTGTGATCGAGGGCTACCTGACAGGTGAGCTCGTTGACGAGGGGCCCTTCGTTGAGGCCATGGGCGGCTACGACAGGGTGAGGAAGCAGCCGGTCCTGGCTGTAAGGAAAGTGCTGATAAATGTTGAGGAGCCGGCTCACGTGATCCTTCCAGGGGGCTATGAGCACGGGATGCTGATGGGGTTCCCTCGGGAGGCCGCCATATGGGACGCCGTCTCGAGGGCCGTACCTGAGGTTATTGCGGTGAGGCTAACGCAGGCCAGCGGCTACTGGCTTCACGCGGTGATATCGATAAGGAAGAGCCATGACGGGGACCCGAAGAACGCCATAATGGCCGCCTTCGGCGCCCACCCCAGCCTCAAACACGTTGTCATAGTAGATGACGACATAGACGTTGACGACCTTGGCCAGGTCGAGTGGGCCATAGCCACGAGGTTCCAGGCCGACAGGGGGCTGGTGGTGGTGTACAGGGCAAGGGGGTCGACGCTTGACCCCAGCTCGGTAGAGGACGGCATGACTAGCAAGGTCGGGATAGACGCTACTAAGCCGCTGGGCTCGGACTTGAGGTTTGAGAAAGCGAGGATACCGGGATTCGAGAGATAACCTTATTTAAACAGTTACCCAGTTATGTCCTCAGATGCAGCTTGACAGCAGAGGACAAGCTCTCACTGATCACGAGGAACCTTGTTGAGGTGATAACGGAGGCCGAGCTGAAGGGGAAGCTGGAGTCAGGCCAGAGGCTAAGGGGGTACATAGGGTACGAGCCGAGCGGCCTGGTCCACATCGGTCACCTGATATGGATGAACAAGGTCAAGGATCTCGTGGAGGCAGGAATGCACTTCATAGTCCTTGAGGCCACATGGCACGCCATGATTAACGACAAGCTAGGGGGCGACATAGACCTCATAAGGAAGGCTGCATGGCTGATGAGGGAGGTCATGAGGTCCGTCGGCATTGACGTTGATCGCGTAGAGTTCGTTGACGCTGAGAGGCTGGCATCTGATAAGGACTACTGGGCCCTGGTAATCAAGGTAATGAAGATGACAAGCCTTGCAAGGATGAGGAGGGCCCTCACCATAATGGGGAGGAGCGTTGATGAGGCCGAGCTTGACACGTCAAAGCTCATTTACCCCGCTATGCAGGTCTCTGACATAATTTACCTGGACCTCGATCTAGCTCTAGGGGGGCTTGACCAGAGGAAGGCCCACGTGCTCCAGAGGGAGGTGGCAGAGCGCATGGGCCGCAAGAAGGTCATAGCGCTTCACACGCCCATCCTCACAGGGCTCAGCGGGGGGAAGAGGATGGAGGGGGCCGAGAAGGATGAGGAGGTCGCTGCCTTCAAGATGTCCAAGTCCAAGGCCTCAGACGCGATATTTGTTAACGACACGCCTGAGGAGATAAGGGCGAAGGTCAGGGCTGCCTACTGCCCGCCGAGGCAGGTCGAGTTCAACCCAGTGATGGAAATTAACAAGTACCTGCTGTTCGCGAGGCCAGGCTTTACGCTTCACGTTGACAGGCCTCAGAAATACGGGGGGCCCGTGGACTTCTACTCCTACGAGGAGCTGGAGAGGGCGTACGTTGAAGGGAGGCTTCACCCGGCCGACCTCAAGGAGGCCACGGCAGAGGCGCTTGTAAGGCTCCTTGAGGGGCCCAGGAAGCTCTTCGAGAGGCCCGACGTCGCCCAGCTCGTCAAGGTCCTCGAGTCCAAGGTCACTAGGTGACATTTTTAGTAGCCCACCACACTTAGTAATGTAGGAGGCCAGCGACATGGTCAGCAGGAGGGCGTTCGCAGCTGCGCTGAGGGCGCTCCTCGACAACGGCTTCAGGTTCACGATCATCGGCGGCTCCGTGATAAGTATAGCCGCGGGGCTTGACGACATGGGTGACGACATAGACCTGTTTGCAGAGTCCCCCAGCGTGGTGGAGGCCGAGGAGGCCTATGGGAGGGCGGCTGACCTTAATCACTGGGAGCTCGGCCAGACTTGGCTGGGAACACCGAGGATCACCATGGTGGTCGAGGCTGAGGAGGTGCCCGTGGAGTTTTACGATAACCTCTATGACTTCTACGTGCCGGAGAGGTTCATCCACGAGGCCAAGAGGGTTGACGTAGAGGGGGTCAAGGTCAAGGTCATAAGGCCTGAAGAGTACCTGGCCCTCAAGGGGAGGGCGGGCAGGGAGGAGGACTTGGAGGGCCTCAAGAGGGCGGCTGACCTGGTGAGGAGAGGCAGGCTGAAGGTAAGCTATGAAGAGATAAAGAAAGCCGTAGAGGAGTTCGACGAGGCCCAGATAATCATGAGGAGGCTTCGCGAGGCAGGCATAATTAGGGCCTAGCGTTATTTTATCCTTGCTCTCACAGGGTTCTTAGGGATCAGCCTTGACGAGGCTAGCCAAGGTGCTGGTGACTATGGGTCCGTCGACGTCGGACTACGCCGTGGTCAGAAGGATGCTCGCCGCTGGAGCCAACGGTTTCAGAATTAACATGAGCCACGGGGATGAGGCCCAGTGGTCGTCATTTGCTGACATGGTTAGGAAGGCGTCAGAGGAGCTAGGCCTTGACGTGGCCTTAATAGCTGACCTGGAGGGCCCGAGAGTGAGGCTCGGCTCATTTGATGGACTTGACGTCAAGCCTGGGGACGTTGTGAAGTTCAAGTACAAGGACGCAGGCGGCGAGGGGGTACCTGTTGACAGCAGGGTCTTCTTTGACACCATAGAGAGGGGTGACAGGGTCCTAGTAGACGACGGAAAGGTCGTCCTGACCGTGGAGGACGTTGAGAGGGACCAGGCCACGTTGAGGGTGGTCTCAGGCTCAAGGCTCGAGGCCAGGAAGGGCGTCGTTGTGGCAGGCAAGGAGTACGACCTGCCCCCGCTTACTGACAAGGACCTGAAGGACATAGAGTTCATAGCCTCAAGGGACTTCGACTACGTCATGGCCAGCTTCGTAAGGAGCGCCAGGCACATAGACGTAATTAAGAGGGCGTTGAGGGAGGCAGGGGCCAAGGACGTTAAGGTTCTGGCCAAGATAGAGACCCCAAGCGGCGTGGTCAACATTGATGAGATAGTTGAGTCGGCCGACGGCATCATTGTGGCAAGGGGCGACCTAGGTATGCACTTCCCACTTGAGGACATACCGGTCATACAGAGAAGGATCATAGAGGCGTCAAGGAAGAGGCTGAAGCCCGTGATCCTCGCCACGGAGATATTCATGAGCATGATAGAGAGACCCCTGCCCACCAGGGGGGAGATATCAGACGTCTACGCTGGGGTAGAGGAAGGCGTCGATGGCTTCCTGGTGACGTCAGAGACCTCGATAGGTAAGTACCCAGTCGAGGTCGTCTCCTGGCTCAACAGGGTCATCGAGGAGGCCAACAAGAACGTGAGGCCGAGGAGGGTGGAGCCCATAGCTACAGGCCTCGACGCGAGGATATCAAGGGGTGTCGTGGAGCTCGCCCAGAGCGTCGGGGCCTCAATAGTGGCCTACGCGGCTGACTATGACGCTGCTAGGCTACTGGCGGCCTTCAGGCCGCCCTCCCCCGTTTATGTAGGTGTCTCGGACAGGAGGCTGGCTAGGCTGCTGAGCGTGCTGTGGGGCATGAACACGGTCACAGTGAAGGACGGGCTTGATGAGGTAAAGGGCCTTGAGGAGAGCGAGAGGGAGCTCAGGGCCAGGGGCCTCCTGGGTCCTGGCTCGCTGGTGGTAGAGCTTTCGTGGTCCCTTGACAGGGCCACGGCAATAGTTAAGGTTAGACAGATGCTCTAGCTTAGGCCTTAGGCCTTCTGGCCAGGCGCAGCCTGCCCTCAATGACCTCAAGGACGCCCTTGCTGGTGAGCCTTTCGAGAGCTAGCCTCCAGTAGGAGCCGAAGTCCTCAGGCCTGACGCCGTACCACTCTGTGAAGACCCTCCTCAGGTCCTCCTCTGACAGGCCTCCACGGGCCCTCTCGTCCTCCCTGAATACCCGCTCTATGAACTGGGTCAGGTCCTCAAGCCTTGTCCACGGGTACTGGAACCAAGTCCAGTCCTTAACCTCAATATAGTAGTAGTCAGGCTTGAACTTGGCTATGGGGCTTATCCACTGAAGCGCGGCAGTCCTAACGTCCTCGGGCTTCCACTCCGCCCTGATGAAGTCCCTTGCCAAGGCCAGGGTCTCTCCTGTGTCCACTATATCGTCAACGACGAGGACCTTAAGTCCCCTGGCCTCGATACTGTAGGCGTTCCTTATGATGGCCTTCTGGGCGGCCTTTGCGGCCTCAACCCAGTGCTGGCTCTGAAGGCTCACCAGGTCCGTGACGCCAAGGTAGTCGCACAGGAGCCTCGCTGGCACGTAGCCTCCCCTGGCGACCGCCACCACCATGTCTGGGGTCCAGCCAGAGGACTCGATCACCTTGCCGAGGCCTAGGCTCCACTCTACTATTTCATCCCAGGAGACTAACTTAACGGGGACCCTTGGCACTTATATCCCTAGGGCCCTCAGGTGAGGACTCTTAAAAGCGTGTCGCAGGCTCAAGCTGATAGGTAACACAAGGACCGTACAGGAGGTGAAGGGCTTGAACGTGGTAGCTGTTGACGTGGGGGCGACCAACCTAAGGGTTGCGCTGTTCTCAGGCACCTCGCCGGTGAGGCTTAGGAAGGTCCCGACGCCCAGGACGTCAGGCGACGACCTGATAATGGCAATCATAGGTCTAATCAAGGAGGTCAGTCAAGGTGAGGACTTTTACGCTATCGGCGTAGCCTCAATAGGCCCCCTGGACATCTCAAGGGGGCTCATCCTATACACCCCTAACCTGGGCTACGGTAACGTCAGGATCAGGGACTCCCTGGGCGAGGAGTTCAGGAGGCCTGTCTACCTGGCCAACGACGCCATGGCGGGCGTCTGGGCAGAGAAGGTCCTAGGGAAGGGCAAGGGCCTGAACGACCTAGTCTACATAACCATGAGCACGGGCCTCGGGGTAGGCGCTGTCGTTGACGGGAACCTGCTCGTGGGGAGGAGGGGCAACGCCCACGAGCTGGGCCATGCTGTGATAAGCTTTGAGTCAGATATGCCGTGCGGGTGCGGGGGCGTAGGCCACTGGGAGGCCTTTGTGGGCGGCAAGAACATACCGAGGGTGGCGGCCAGGCTGGCCCAGCTCTGGAGCAGCCCCAAGACCAGGGCCTACGAGCTTGCGTCCCGCGGGGAGCTGAGCCCTGAGCTGCTGTACTCCATGGCGAGGGAGGGCGATCCCTTCGCGGCTCACGTGGTCGATTACATTAACAGGGCCCATGCCGCGGGCATAATGACGTTAATAGCTGCCTACGACCCTGAGGCCATATTCATAGGCGGCAGCATATACCTCTACAACGAGGACCTGATAAGGCCTGGCGTAGTTAAGCACCTGCAGAGGTACGTGGGGGTCTTTGGCGTACCGAGGATTGAGAGGTGCTCTTTCGGCGATGACCAGGTCCTTGAGGGGGCTGCGGCTATAGCCATGTCGCCGCCCTCCTCGATAGCCAGGGACGCCTATAGGCCGTAGCTGTTTTCAATTTCATATAAGGTTTATGGGGCATCGTTCAAGCGATGTCTACAGGGGGTATGTGGTAGGGCGCTTGAGATGTAGAGTCCCTGGGGTGGCCCTGAACCCCCAAGCCCGATGAGGCCCCGATCGGGTGCGGGGGAACGATGAGGCGATGATCGTAAGATGATGTGAGCCCATAGTGAGAGCTAGACCCCTATAGGCCCTAGTCAAGGAGCTCGGCCATCCTGAAGGACTCTGGAAGGGCCTCAATGGGGCTTGGGTGCGGGGCCGCCAGCCAGTAGAAGTCCTCCTTGCCAAGCCCCCTCATTAGGCCGAGGGCAAACGCGGCCAGTATTGAATGGGCCTCGGGGGCGTACGCCTGGGCCCCAAGTACCCTGCCGTCCTCCTTGCTGACTATCACCTTGACCCACGCGTCAGGCATGCCCTCGATAAGGGAGTAGGAGTTGGCCTTCATGCTGTACCTTATGACCGTGTAGCCCACGCCGGCCTGCCTCAGCTGCTCCTCAGTGTAGCCCACGTAGCCTGCCTCAGGGTGCGTGAAGACAACGCGTGGGATAGTCATTGGGTTGTACCTGTACTTGTTGGTGCCTGCCTCCATGTTCCTGGCCGCCACGAGGCTACCGACCAGGGCAGCGTGGTAGAGCATGGCCCCACCGATAACGTCGCCTGCAGCGAAAACGTTAGGCAGCGAGGTCCTCATGTACTCGTCAACGCTTACTCCGTCCCTTGAGTACTTCAGCCCCCTTGCGGCGAGGCTCTCAAGCCCATAGCCCTCAAGCCTTGGCCTCCTGCCCACGGCAAGCATCACCTCGTCGGCCTCGAGCTCTAGGGTGCTGCCGTCCCTCTTGACGGCCCTCAGGACCTTTGAGCTGCCCTTCCTCTCTATAGATGACGCCCTAGCGCCCAGGTGTACTGTGACCCCCAGCCTCTGAAGCCCCCTCAGGACGGACCTAGAGATGTCCATGGGCATGTTGGGCAGGGGCCTGTCCATCATCTCCACAAGGGTCACCTTGACCTTAAACATCGAGAGCAAGACAGCAGTCTCGACGCCCACGTAGCCGGCGCCGACGATTACCATTGAGTCCGGGAGGTCCCTCAGGGAGCGGCCGTAGGCGTAGAGGTCGTCGCTCGTCAAGGCCAGCTCAGCCCCTTGTAGGCCAGGAGGGATAACGTCAACAGATCCAGCGCCCAGGTGGATGAACTTAGTGGTCACGTTGAACTCCCCTTCATCGGTCCTTACAACGACGTTCCTCTCGTCCCTTATGGAGGCCCACCCCTTCACGAAGTCCAGGCTCTCGCCGAGCTGCCTGGCCAGCCAGTCAAGTTGGCCGAAAACCTCCTTCTGAACGCTCTCCTTGGCCTCAATAGCTCTCCTCCAGATGTCGTCAGGGTCCACCTTTGCGTTACCAAAGACCTCGGCGTCGCGCAGTGCGAGCGCCCATCGCCTGAGCGCCTTGGAGGGCACGCAGCCGGCGTAGAGACACACGCCGCCCAGGACGCCCTTGTCGTCAACTACCAGGACCCTGTGGCCCCTCTTAGCCAGCTCGAAGGCCCCAGGGTATGAGGCGCCTCCGCCGCCTATGAAGACAACGTCATAGGTTCCAGAGGGCCTGTTCATGATCTCTCGGTTGTAAAGTGCTCTTCAAAAATTAAGCCTTGTCTTGACCTGCATACGTTAGGGACGTTGCTTGACAGGCCAGCTGAGGGAGAGCGAGGAGATAGCCGCCAGGGCCCTTGAGTCAATGGGCTTCAAGATCATAGAGAGGAGGTCCAAGGTAATAGTTGACAACGTTGAGGTCTCCGACGTGGACATAGTTGCCGAAAGGGACGGGGTCCGCTATGCTGTCGAGGTCAAGGCGGGTTACGTGGACGTGTCGTCGGTGAGGCAAGCTTATGTCAACTCCGTCCTCACGGGCATGAGGCCCCTCTTGGTGGCCAGGGGCTTCTCCGATGAGGCCGCTGTGGCGGTAGCCCGCAGGCTGGGCGTTGAGGTGATAACTCTGCCTGATCAGCTCTACGTGAACCCTGACGAGCTGTACGAGACTGTTGAGGCGGCAGTCGAGGAGGCGCTGGACAGGGTTACCAGACCCCTGTCCATGTGCGGCAGGCTGTCCAAGGAGCAGGTAAGGGTGCTCAGCGCGATAGCGTCCTCTGACGACTTTATGGCGGCCGCCAAGGCCCTTGGGCTAAGCCCTGATGAGCTCGGCCACGTCATGGAGGCCCTCAGGTCGCAGGGGGTTGTGCCAAGGGGTGACTTCAGGGCCGTCAGGGTCTCGGCCAGGCTTCTCCTTCTCTGTGAGTCGCTGACCCGACAACCTTAAAACAAATCGCTGGTGCTGATATATCGGTCACAGAGGGGTCCGTGACGGAGGCAATAAGGACAGAGGACCTCGTCAGGGTCTTCAAGGTCAAGGGCCTTGAGGTCAGGGCACTAAATGGTGTCTCTATTAGGGTCAGAAAGGGAAACGTCGTAGCCCTCGTGGGCCCTAACGGGGCCGGTAAGACAACTCTCATAAAGATACTCTCAACGCTACTCACGCCGACCTCTGGCAAGGCCTACATCATGGGCTATGACGTCACCTCCCAGGAGAGGGAGGTGAGGAGGAGCATAGGCCTCGTGTTGACTGGCGAGAGGCTGTTTTACTACAGGCTCACAGGCTACGAGAACCTGGTGTTCTTCGGGAGCCTCTACAACATGAGCTTGAGCGAGGTCAGGAGGAGGGCAAGGGAAGTCCTGAATATGGTCGGGCTCTCGAGGTGGGCTGACGTCCAGTACATGAAGTACAGCCTGGGGATGCAGAGGAGGCTGGCTCTAGCCAGGGCCCTCATACACGACCCTCCTGTGCTCCTGCTTGATGAGCTCACCCTGGGCCTTGACCCCGTCTCAGCCAGGGAGCTCAGGTCGTTACTGAGGTCGCTCTCAGAGGATAAGGCCGTGCTCTTCACAAGCCATTACATGGGCGAGGTTGAGGGCCTGGCGGACTACATATATGTAATAAAGGACGGCAGGATCATAGCTGAGGGGACCCCCGAGGAGCTCAAGAGGCTTGTAGGGAAAGTCGTTGAGGCCGATGTGCCGTTTGACCTGGTGCCCCGCGAGCTCATGAGGTACGTAGTCTTTGTCAGAGGAGGGAAGGCGCGAGTCAGGGCGCCTAATGACGTCCTTTCCTCTGTCAATGGCTCAGCGGAGGTGCTCGGGACCTCAGAGCCAACGCTTGAGGACGTATATGCCCACCTCGTCGGCGAGGAAGCCTTTGAGATAGACTTCAGGTCAAGGGGCCGGTGGAGGGGAGGGGGATGGGCGGCCAGGTGGGGAGCGTAAGGGAGTCCATCGGCAGGAGGCTCTCAATAGTTGGCGTCAGGCTATATGCTTACATCTACCTTAGGGGCTTCAAGGTGTGGACCACCTACAGGACCCAGATAGTCCTCAACGTGCTGAGCTGGGTGTTGCCAGTCTTCACGTATTACTTCACGGGCACGGCGCTGGGGGCCAGGATAGTAAAGGGCATGGGCATGACTCCACAGGAGTACACGCCTTTTGTCGTGATAGGCCTTGCCTTCCAGGGCTACGTGTCATCGGTGGTAACTACTATAAGTCAGAGGCTCAGGAACGAGCAGCTCATGGGCACTATAGAGTACTACCTCATGACGCAGAGCGGCGTCTTCGGCATGTTAATCTACTCCTCCCTGTGGGGCTTCATAATGAACTCAATAAGCATGGCCGTCACCTTAGCGATAGGCTACGCGCTCGGGGTCAGGTACCTGGTCTCGGGCCTCCTCGCGGCCATAATAATAACTGTAGAGCTGCTGGTGGCCACCCTGGGCCTGGCCATGATGGCAGGCGGCATAGTTATGATAACGAAGCAGGGCAACCCCATAGCGTTCTTCTTCACAACCGTTACGACGTTGATCTCCGGCACGGTGTTCCCGGTGACCGTGATGCCCCTCTGGGCCCAGGCCCTGAGCTACTCAGTCCCGCTTACGCTGGCTCTTGAGGCGCTCAGGCTCTCACTGCTTCAGGGCTACGGGGTGCTCAGGCTTGTGACTTATGAGCTGGAGCTGCTGGTCTACGACGCTGTCCTCCTGCCCCTTGGCGTTCTAATTTACAGGCTGGGCTTTGACAAGGCTAGGAGGGAGGGCACTCTCAGCGAGTACTGAAGTAAAACACAACGTTAAGGGCAATTAAGATCAAGGAGGGCTTTACGAAGCCTTCTGCCTCTCCTTGGCCTCCTCAGCCAGCTTCCTGAGCATGTAATGCAGTATGCCGCCGTGTTTGACGTACTCGACCTCTATAGGCGTGTCCACCCTGGCCTTCACGTTGAACTCTATCACCTTGCCGTCTGGCTTCACTGCCCTGACCTTCAGTATCTTACCAGGCGTCAGGTCGGAGAGCCCCAGTATGTCGTAGGTCTCGCTCCCGTCAAGGCCCAGCTCATCTGGTCCCTGGCCCGGCATGAACTCCAACGGGATGATGCCCATGCCTACTAGGTTGCTCCTGTGGATCCTCTCGAAGCTCTTAGCTATGACCGCCCTGACGCCGAGCAGGTAGGGCCCCTTTGCCGCCCAGTCCCTGCTGCTGCCCACGCCGTAGTTACTTCTCCCCAGCACTATAACGGGCGTCCCCAGCTCCTTGTACTTCGTGGCCGCGTCAAAGACGTGCATAACCTCCTTGGTGGGCCAGAATACCGTCCACCCTCCCTGCCTGTCGGGGACCAGCAGGTTCCTGGACTTCGGGTTGTCGAAGGTACACCTCATCATGACCTCGTAGTTGCCCCTCCTGCTGCCGCAGGTGTTAAGCTCCTCTGGCGGGACGCCGAGGCTCTGTAGGTACTGGCCGGCCTTGGAGCTAGGGCTTATGGCCCCCGCAGGGCTTATGTGGTCTGTGCTTATCCTGTCGGGGGCGTAGATCAGCACCCTGGCGCCTATTATGTCCTTAAGCGGCTCAGGCTTCTCGGACAGCTTCTCGAAGAACGGCGGCTTCTTCAGGTAAGTGCTCTTGGGGTCCCACTGGAACGTCGGTGTGGCGGGAGCCTCCAGCTTGGCCCACTCCTCAGTGCCCTCGAAGACGTCACTGTACTTGGCCTGGAACTCCTTTGGGTCAAGGGCAGCATCGACATATTTCCTCAGCTCTTCTGGGTCAGGCCATATGTCCCTCAGGTAGACCGGCTCCCCGTTGGGGTCGTATCCCAGGGGCTCCTTGTCGAAGTCTATGTCTATGCGTCCAGCTATAGCGTAGGCTACCACGAGCGGCGGCGAGGCCAGGAAGGCGCCTGAGGCCAGCGGGTGAATTCTGCCCTCAAAGTTCCTGTTGCCGCTAAGGACTGCAGCAGTATAGACGCCCTCCTTCCTTACGAAGTCCTCGACTTCCTTCCTCAGCGGGCCTGTGTTGCCTATGCAGACCGTGCAGCCGTAGCCGGTCACGTGGAAGCCAAGGGCCTCGAGGTAGGGCATGAGGCCGAGCCTGGTGAGGTACTCCGTAACCACCCTGCTGCCGGGGGCGTTGCTCGTCTTGACCCATGGCTTCACCTTGAGGCCCCTCTGCACAGCGTTCCTGGCCAGGAGGCCTGCTGCCACCAGGTTGGTCGGGTTGCTCGTGTTGGTACAGCTGGTTATTGCAGCGATGATGACCATCCCGTCCCCAACTTCGTAGCTCTCGCCATCAATAGTCAGGAAGGTTCTCTTCCTCTCCCTCTTGGCATTCTTGACGTAGGCTTCTATTATTGAGCTGAGCTTCTCCTTGGCCTGGGCCAGCGGTATCCTGTCCTCAGGGTTCGCTGGCCCAGCTATGGCAGGCTCTACCTTGCCCAGGTCGACCTCTACGACCTCCGAGTACTCCGGCTCTGGCGCCTCTGGGTCGTACCAGAGCCCGACCCTCTTGGCGTACTCTGCGACAAGGCTTACGTGCCTTGGGTCCCTGCCTGTCATCATCAGGTAGTTGATAGTTATCTCATCTATTGGGAAGTAGCCCATGGTGGCCCCGTACTCGGGGGCCATGTTAGCTATCGTCGCCCTGTCGGCGGCGCTCAGGTACTTTAGGCCTGGCCCGAAGAACTCCACGAACTTGCCCACGACGCCCTTCTTCCTTAGGAGCTCAGTTATGTAGAGCACTATGTCTGTCGGGGTGACGCCGCTCTTTGGCCTGCCGACGAGCCTGACGCCCACGACCGGGGGCACAAGCATGTAGTACGGCTGGCCTAGGAGGACGGCCTCGGCCTCTATCCCCCCGACGCCCCAGCCCAGGACGCCAATGCCGTTTATCATGGTTGTGTGGCTGTCAGTACCCAGGACGCTGTCCGGGTAGGCCATGAGGCCGCGCCTCCTGTCGTTCCCTAGCCAGACGACCTTAGCCAGGTACTCCAGGTTGACCTGGTGTATGATGCCCTTGCCTGGCGGGACGACCCTGAAGTTCTGGAAGGCCTTCTGGGCCCACTTGAGGAACCTGTACCTCTCGGAGTTCCTCTCGAACTCCTTCTCCATGTTCTTCCTCAGGGCTAGCGACGTCCCGTAATAGTCAACCTGGACGCTGTGGTCTATAACGAGGTCAACGGGTATCAGGGGGTTGACGAGGTTGGGGTCGTAGCCCATGTCCTTGAAAGCGTCCCTCATGGCTGCCAGGTCGATTACAGCTGGGACCCCTGTCAGATCCTGCATTATGACCCTGGCTGGGAGAAGAGGGATCTCTGCCTTGCCAGTGCTCTCCTTCCAGTTGAATATGACCTTAAGGTCCTCGTCCCTCACCACGAAGCCGTCGTAGTTCCTAACGATGTTCTCGAGGAGCACCCTTATGGAGTAGGGCATGCGGCTTACCTTGACGAGGCCGGCCTCCTCAAGCCTTCTCAGGTTGACTATGGTGGCAGGCCCCATGTAGGTGTCCATCTTCTCAAAGGCCACCTCTATGTCTGTTCTGCTCAAGGTCCCTTCCCCTCAGCCCCAGGCTTAGCCGGATTTTTAGGGATTGGACTTTGGGGCGAATATATAGTGCCCTGACTTTGAGGGTCGCGGTAGTTGGGGCAGGGTTCTCAGGGCTGATGTTCGCCACGGCCCTGGCGAGGGCCGGCGCTAATGTGGACCTCTACGAGGAACACGAGAGGGTGGGCTTCCCTGAGCACTGCACGGGCCTGGTCTCGCTCGCGACCGTGAGGCTCATAGGCAGGCCTGCCGAGAGGTCCAGGCTCGCAGCCTATGAGGGCTTCATAATATCGGGCCCTAGGCACGCCGTGAGGCTGAGGACTTCCGAGCCTGTGATAAAGCTTGACAGGGTGAGGCTTGAGCAGGAGATGCTAGATGAGGCTGTGAGGGAGGGGGTGAGGTACAGGCCAGGCGCCAAGGTGAGGGTTACCCCTGAGGGCGATGTGTTGCCTGAGGGCAAGGAATACGACCTTATCGTCTTAGCCGAGGGCTACACCGGCAGGCTGAGGCGATCCCTTGGCATAGGCTACACTGCCCAGCCACTCTATGGGGTCAACGCTGAGGTTGAGGGCTCCTCACAGGGGGACTTCGTAGCGCTCTTCGATAACAGCACTTCAAGGGGGCTCTTCTCGTGGTACGTTCCAATGGGGTCGACCTCTCTCGTGGGGACGGCTTCCAGTGAGCCCCGTCTGCTCCACTCCCTTCTAAGGGAGGCCATGAAGCGATTCGGCCTTGAGGGCGCGAGGGTCAGCAGGTTCTACGGAGGTCCCGTTATAACGGGCCCTCCGGCCGAGAGGCTCAGGCTTGGGAAGCTGATAGTGGTAGGCGATGCCGCGGGCATGAACAAGCCCCTTACCGGGGGAGGCCTCTACCCCTCGGCCAAGGCAGCGGCCCTAGCGCTCTCAATGATAAGTGACGGTGTTGACCTGTTGTCATCGGTTGAGAGGGCGATGCTGACTGTCTCCCGCGAGCTGAGGAGGAGCTACCACGTGTCTAAGCTCCTCCACGCGAGGCCTGACATAGTTGACTTGTTGGCGGAGGCCGCCGAGGCCTCGGGCCTGGCCAGGGCCGTGTCAGGCAGGGTAGACTACGACGTCCACTACACCCTCTTCACCGCCTCTATCAGGTCCTTGAGGGCCCCCCTTGGGGCTGCTATGCTGGCGTTGAGGAGCCCTAGGGGCGCAGCTAAGCTTCTGGGGGCCCTTATAATGGACGCTATGGCCTAGGGCGCGTTTACGGCCTCGATGAGCGCCTGAAGCGCCCTCTCATGAGGCCCTTGACCTACGTCAATTACAAGGACCCTGTTGCCTGCCTGGTCCTTGCCTGAGGCCCTTATGCCCTGCCCCTCAAGGGCCTTCATTACCTTGGCTACGTTCAGCTCATCCCCTCTTACGTAGATCTTTGTCAACCCCGTGCTCTCCTCACGCGCCACAAGGACAATAACCGGGTCCCCGGAACTCATCTTGACCCTCCTGGCCACCTCGCCAGTCACCCTGGCCCTGAGGCTTACGACGTAGACTCCTGCCCTCCCCTCGGCCCTCCTTGAGGCCATGGCCTCCCTGACGGCCCTGTTAACCTCCTCCTCGGCCCTCAGCCTGTCGTTGGTCAGCCTTGGGTCACTCATCAGGGCCTGACAGGGGTCAACGCCCCCATAAGCCAGCTCGTAGGGGAGGCCCTCAAGCGCGTTGAGGTCGCCTACCGCCTCAGCCCCCCATACCTGGTCTGAGCACTGGGCCAGCAGGCCCAGGTCAGCCTCAGGGTCAAGGCCCACCTGCTCCATGTAGTACCTAAAGACCCTATTGCGCGGCGCCTCGTCACGTAGGTCGCTGTATATGCTCATTGCTATGAGAAGGGGGTCGTAGAAGCCCAACGCGTCGGCCAGCACATGAGCTGCGGAGGGCCAGAGGCCCTCGGGGTCCCCCTCGGCGGCCGGGTTGTAGTAGTAGACGTTGGGCACGCGAGGGTATGAGGCTATGTGATGGTCGACAACGACGACGGGCTTCCTGACCAAGGCCGCCATGGAGACCAGGACCTCAGGGACCACATTGTAGTCGAGGACTAGGACCAGGTCCTTGGCCTCGGCCCTCCTGGCTATCATCTCAAGGAAGTCCCTTGAGGGCCTGTAGGTGAAGGGGGGTATAACGAAGTCGGCCCTGCCGCTCACGAAGCCCGCAGCGGTGACGGCAGAGGTTATGCCGTCAGCGTCCCAGTGGGCCACTATGAGGGGCTCTGATGACGCTATTAGGGAGGCCAGGGCATTCCTCGAGAGGCTCAAGACGTGCAGCCCCTTGAGCAGAGCTGCAGGACATAGTCTACTATAGCCTTGGCCCTGCCCTCTGGGTCCGGGTCGTCAGACCTAGCCAGGACGTCCCTGACGTTGTCAATCAGGGTCCTCTGGGCCTGGCCAGGCTCACCCTCCTTGAGGGCTGAGAGGACGAAGCCCTCTAGCTCCATCAGTGTAAAGGGGTCCGCGTAGGCGTTGAACTTTGTGAAGGCCTTCCTCAGCGCGTCGTGAACCCTCAAGCCCGCTCCGGCCGGTCTTGGGTCCCGTGGAATATTATCCCTTTGTACAGTTCGCGGTCAGGACGTATCAGCCTTGAACTTGGACTCCACTACAACTTTCTCTATCTTCGTGTGAGGGTACTGGCCTCTCTCATCCTTCTCATAGGACTTGACCATGTCCCAGATCGTGAGAAGGGCCGCCGTGACCCCCGCTAACGCGTCCATCTCAACGCCTGTCTCGGCCTTTGTCCTAACCCTGACCTGCACCCTAACGCGGTCCTCCCCGTAGCTGAAGGAGACCTCAACACCGGTTATTGGTATGGGGTGAGCCAATGGGATTATCCTTGAGGCCTCCTTGGCCGCCATGACCGCCGCCACCGATGCAACTGCTTCGACGTCCCCCTTCTCCACCCCTCTAGACCTTATGCGCTTGACCGTCTCAGGCCTTAGGACTATCTCGCCGCTCGCCACGGCCTCCCTGTACACAATGGGCTTCTCGGTGACGTCAACCATATGGGCCAACTTAGCTCCCATCAATAGCGACCTCTCAGCCTTTATTTTAACTAGTATGTGGTTGCCCCTATGACTTTACTGGTTAGAATGAGCCTGACAGCGCCTTCAGAGCTAGAGGCTTTCAAGCTGCCTTAAGAGCTCGTAGAGCCCGCTCACCTTAGGGTCCCTCAGGTCCACCATGAAGACCCTCATCCTGCCGTAGCGCTTCTCCTGCACAATCCCCATGCTTACCAGGTCGCTTAGGTGCCTCTCCACGAGGCTGTGGTTGAGGCCTGTCTCCTTGACTATCCTAGTTATGTTGGCCTGGCCCTCCGAGAGGAGGACCTTCAGGACCCTCAGCCTGCCCTTGCTTGAGAGGAGCCTCTCCAGGTCCAAGGGCGTCACCCCCTTGACGGGGGCCCGCCCACCCTGTCCATTATGATCGACTCTATTACCTCCCTGAGCCTGTCAGCAGGTATCTCGGGCGGCAGCCTGAGCATTGTCGTCCTGCCCTTAGGGCTCACGCTGGTCACCCTGGCCTCCACTAGGCCCGCGTTACTCAGCTCCTTAAGGTACTCGTAGAACTGCGTGTGCTTCCTCGGCTCCTCGCCATAGGCCCTGGCGAGCCCCTCATACTCGGCCTTGACCTCGCCTGTGGACAGCCACCCTCCCTTTGAGGCTATGAGCGTTGATATGGCCAGGAGGATGAGCAGCTGGTGGAGGTTAAGGGACCTCATGTACTCAAGAGGCACGTTCGATATGGCGTCACTGCTTATGGCCTTCCTCACGTGCTCCTCAGTTATCCTGCTGTCGCCCTGGGCCTCAGCAATCTCGGCAGCCATCCTCAGGGCCAGTATGGCCCTCCTAGCGCTTCCGTCCCCTGCCCCGGTCTCAGAGTAGCCGTAGTAGTCAGCTATCATGTCGATGACCTCAGGCCCCCACGCGCTGTCCCTCAGCCCCAGCGTCGCCCTCTGCTCAAGTATGAGCTTCAGCTCGTCAGCGGTGTAGGGCTTTAGGTAGACCTTGAAGCCTATCTGAGACTCCACCTGGGGTATCTTCTCCTTCATGTAGCTGAGGACCCTGAAGTCCTGGGCCACCAGGAGGAAGTTCAACCTGTTCACGTTGTCCCTCGGCGGTATCTCCTCGTAGACCCTAAGGAGCATGTAAAGCTCGTCGTTACTGACCTTATTTGACAGGAGTAGCGACTGAAACTCGTCAAGAACAACAAGGGCGTAGGAGTCCTTCACGTAGAGGTAGTCAGTTATGGCCTTGAGTACCTCAACGGCTGCTGTGCCCCTAACAGGGACGTTGACGCCAAGCTCGTTAACTATGCCTGCCAGCATCTGATGCAGGCTCGGGGAGCCGTAGACGTTTATGTAGACGGGGTTCATGTTGATGCCTCTCCCCTTAAGCTTATCCCTGAGGGTGAAGCTCACGTACTTGGCCAGGGTCGTCTTCCCAATGCCGACCCTTCCAATGGAGCCGTAGATGAGAGTTATGTCGGTGGAGCCAGGCCCTTCCATGAACCTCGAGTAGTATCTGTTGAGGAGGAGCTCGGCCTCCTGGTCCCTCACTGGCAGCGTCTTAGGGACATACGTCTCCTCAAACACCCTCCTGTCCGTGAATATCCTTCCTCCTAGCGTCCCACTTCACCTCCGCTTAACACAGTCAGCAAAGTTCCTTCCACTAACGGAAGTGAGCCGGACCTTATTAAGAGAGAGGGGAAGGAAGGAGGGCCTTCAGGCCATAAGGGGGACCTATGGTATTATTGTTGGGAGGCTCTTGGCAACAGCAACCTGCACCTTGGCCCGCAGCTCGCGAGCCTGCCGTAGGAGAGCAGGACTAGGTCCCACAGGGTCTCAACCAGCACGACCAGCTCTGACTGCTTTGATGGCCTGAGCCCCCCTGCTGCAATTGATGAGACGACCCTTGACTCTGTGAGCTGCCTTGAGAGGGGCTCCCTCAGCTTCACCTCAAGCCTGGCCTCGCTCACCCTGACGTGGCTTAGGAGGGCTGAGACCAGCGAGTCGAGCTCCTGGGGGCCCCCGCAGAGCATTACAGGGTATACCCTGGCCAGGAAGGCATGGGTGAAGGAGAGGAACCTGGTGGCCAACGCTATAGGCTCTCTCAGGGAGTAGGCCACGAAGACGCCCCTGTACTCGGTGCTCCTCACCTCTGCCTCCGGGTCCGCCGTTATGACCGTGTCCATGAACTCCTCCAGCGCCCAGCTGTCCCTGCCTGGAAGGCTTGTCCCGACCAGCGACGGACACCTAGTCAAGGTCTCTGCACCGCTGAGGGGCAGTAGTCTCTCAGCGGGCACTCGTCACAGCGGGGGTTCCTCGCCTTACAGAACTTCCTGCCGAAGGCTATGAGAAGCCTGTGGGCCTCGTCAGCCCTCTCTGGGCCAAAGAACTCGAGCAGGGCCCTTGAGATTTCCTCATAGCTGGCCCCCTGCCTCACCAGCCCCCACCTGGTAGCTATCCTCCTCGCGTGGGTGTCCACGGCGAACACGGGCACCCTCCTGTAGAGGGAGAAGAAGACGTCGATAGTCTTTGGGCCTATTCCCCTTATCTTCCTGAGCTCAGCCTTCAGCTCCTCAGGAGGCGCCCTGTCGAGGTACTCCTCGCCCCTCTCCAGGACGAGCCTGGTTAGGGCCATTATGGCTTCCGACTTCTGCTTTATCATTCCCGCCCTCCTTATGACCTCGCCCAGCCTGTCGCCAAGCCTCAGCACCTCGCTCGGCCTGAGGCCCGTCGCTCTCTTGAGGTCCTCGTAGGCCGCTATTGAGTTCTTGTCGTTGGAGTTCTGGCTGAGGACTATCGCTACGAGCAGGGCGTAGGGACCGTCCCTGAGCGCGTGAAGGGCCGTGAACTCGGAGGGCCTCACCTCGACGGCATCCTTTATGAGCCTGAAGGCCGTAGGGCCATCGACGCTTATCCTGCCCTTCAAGGCTTCCGCGGTGTACGCCTGAGAGGTAGGGTTTTAACGAAGACTCTGGCAGATGCCCCCGGGGAGCTACAATAGCCGTTGAGGTCCTGCTAGTTCCGGTCGGGTCCGCAAGCCCGAGGGACCTGTCCTACCTAGCGGAGGAGATCCCCAGGAGGTTCCCGGTAAGCGTTACTGTCTACCCCAGCATGTGGCCCCTTCAGCCTCCCATCAGCGCCTACGACTGGTCCAGGATGCAGTATAGGGCTGACGCGATGAACAGGTGGCTTAGGGACAGGCTGTCCCAGGCCTTGGAGGGCGGGAGGCTGGCCCTGGGGATAGTGAGCGCTGACGGTTACGTCGAGGGCCTAAACTTCGTGTTCGGCCTCGCCTCACCTGAGCTCAATGTGGCCACGGTTTACACCAGGAGGCTGGAGACCCCTGACGAGACCCTTTACAGGACCAGGCTCCTTAAGGAGGCCATGCATGAGCTGGGCCACCTGTTAGGGCTGGGCCACTGCGACAACCCGGCTTGCGTTATGTCGTTCAGTAACTCAATAGCCGACGTGGACAGGAAGGAGGCCAAGTTCTGCTCAAAGTGTACGCTTTTCCTCAGGGCTAGGTACGGCTAGATATCAACAACGAACCTGAGCCTCCAGCAGCCCCTTTCATCCTGGCCCAGGTCCATCTGGGAGTAGGTCATAGCCTTGACTATGGTCCTATGCTCATGCCTGTTGGGGTCAAAGGGCTCGCCCCACACGACGCCCTTAAGCCTAGTGCCGTCCTGGGAGACCTCACATACCCTGAAGACGCTGAAGACCAGGCCTTCCGAGTCAGTCATGACGAGGAGGCTCTCGATCCACCTGTAGACAGTGTTGTAGAGGTCTAGGCCTTCAACCTCCACCTCACGCCTTGTGAGGGGCCTGACCCTTGAGGTGTCGGTCATGACCTCATATACGGCGAGGCCTGCCTCCTCAAGGGCCTCCTCAAGGGTCCTTCCCCTCGCCTCTATCATGACGTCAGCCGTGTGGTCAAGGAACTCAAAGCCGGGGCAGCCCTCCATCAACGACCCCTAGGGTTTTAGGGGCGAACGCCGGCCTTTAAGGAGAAGCGGAGATGCCGGAGGAGATAACGATCATAGGAGGGGGCCCTGCCGGGGCAGCCGCCGCCGTCGCGCTGTCGAAGGCCGGCCTCAGGGCCGCAGTCTATGAGGCCATGGACAGGCTGGCCGTTAAGCCGTGCGGCCGCGCCGTGCCAGCCACCTCAGACCTCCCTCTGCCCATACCAAGGGACGTCATAATTGAGCCCGTCAGGAGGGCCGTGCTCTACGTTGACGGCGTTAAGACTGTCGACGTTGAGCTGAGCGGCGCAGGCTATATTGTCGACAAGGAGGAGCTGCTGGAGGAGTGGCTAGCGCTCGCGGGGGCAGAGGTCCACAAGTCCTCGAGGTTCAACCCCTTCACTGGCGTGGTCAGGACAGGGGGCGAGCCCAGGGAGGTGAAAAGCGGCCTGCTGGCTGGCGGCGTGGCGTTCTACGGGGGCGAGAAGATATTGGCCGTACAGGCGTTAGCCAGGTCAGAGGGGCTTAAGGGCCTTGACGGCCTCTACATATACTTTGACACGGGCCTCCTCGGCTACTACTGGGTCTTCCCCTATGGGGACATCGCAGAGGTGGGCGTGGGGGGCTACGCGGACTTTGAAGCCCTGAGAAGGCTGCTTGAGAGGTTCGTGGAGGGGAACGAGCTCACCAGGGGGGCCAGGCTGACGGACCTCTCGGGGGCCCCCATAGCTGTCGGAGGGCTTGACCTTGGGACCCTGAAAGGCCTAGTCAAGGTGGGCGAGGCAGCAGGCTTCGTGCTCCCCCTCACGGGCGAGGGGATAAGGCCCTCCGTCATATCAGGCTATTACGCTGGGGCTGCCCTGGCCAAGGGCGATGACCCCATCTCAGCCCTCTCCTCCCTTCCAGTGGCCAGAGCTGTGAGGGTCCAGAGGTCAATTCTTGAGGCCGTTAAGAGGATGAGCCAGGAGAGGAGGAGGGAGTTCCTGATGGCCATGCCTGCCGAGGTCCATGAGGAGGTGGCGCTCGGTAGCCTCAGGACAGGCAGGATACTGAGGGCCCTGGCGGGCAGGCCCGATTTAGCCCTGAAGCTCATTAAGTACATGGGTGGGGGAGGTTGAGGAGGAGCGCTGAGCCAAGCGTCGACGAGAGGGACCTTCAGCTGATAAGGTTCCTTGAGGACGATGGGAGGAAGCCCTGGAGGCAGATAGCGTTAGAGATGGGCGTCAGTGAGGCCACGGTCTACCTCAGGGTCAAGAGGCTCACCGAGGAGGGCGTGATAAGGGGCTTCACTGTGAGGGTGGAGCCCGCTAAGCTGGGGCTCAAGGTAACGGCCTTCTTCCTCCTCAAGGTGAGGGCAGACGCGGCTCAGGAGGTGAGGGGAAGGCTCGCGGAGACCCCATATATTGTTGAGGCACATGAGGTCACAGGCCCTTACAACTTCCTGGTGAAGGTCCTGGCTCCCTCTCAGAAGGAGGTCTCAGGCGTGGTCGAGGCGCTGGCCTCGATGCCAGGGGTCATCGAGGTCCTATCCATACTGTCCCTTGACGAGGTTAAGCTGGCGTCTAGCCTTTCCCATGTCTACAACTACTGGCTCTCAAGCGTGCTGCGGCGAAGCTGATAAACTAAGGCCGTCCTTCGCAGGGACCCTGCGTCTGATCATTTACGTTTCAATTCAATTAAATAACTGTAATAATCAAAAATTATACTTACCTATCTATAAAAAGCTTTTAGGAACGCCTAAATCGGCGAGCTGAGTGGCGCTCAAGGAGGTTCATCTGATCTTAGGAGGCCCTCAGGGCGCAGGCGTTGAGACTACGGCGTCCGTCCTAACGGCCTCATTAGCTAAGCTGGGCTACGGAGTGATGTCCGACAGGGAGTACTACTCCAACATAGTTGGGAGGCACTCGTACGTCCACTTCACGGTATCAGCGACCTCGTTCCCCCGTAGCCTGACCTACCCTGTTGAGCTGATGGGGGCCATGGACGCCGAGAGCGTCTTCACGCACTTCCACGAGGTTGCGGAGGGCGGCGTCCTGGTTTACGACACAGGCCTTGAGGCCTCCAGGCTCATCCAGGTGGTCAGCATGGAGCCTGAGGTCAGGGCCCGCGTGGAGGCCAAGCTCAAGGCCTATGGAGTCGAGCCAACGGTGGCCGGCGCCGTCAGGGCAGCGAAGGAGGGCCTGAAGGCCCTGCCGGTTGGCCTTGACTACAAGGGCATACTTGAGGAGGCCAGGCAGAAGCTGGGCGTCACAAGCGTTGAGGTTCAGAGGTACAGGAACAGCATACTGCTGGGCGCGGCGGCCGCCGTGCTAGGCCTAGACCCGGACGCGCTAAGGGAGGGCCTGGCCGTGAGGTTCAGGGGCAACAAGAAGGTAATTGACGCCAACATGGTCGTCGTGGAGCTGGCCATGGACTCCGTCCCAGGGGCCGCCAGGGGAGCAGCAAGGCTGGAGCCCTCAAGCCTTGACGTGGAGGAGATGCTGAGCGCCAGCGGCAACGACGTAGTGGGCATGGCTAAGATAGTTGGCGGCGTCAGGTACCAGGCCTACTACCCGATAACGCCGGCCTCCGACGAGTCAGTCTTCATAGAGGCTCACCAGTCCATAAGCGTTGACGGTAAGCCCGTGGGCTCTATCGTGGTCTTCCAGACGGAGGACGAGATAGCTGCCATAAACTCAGCGATAGGGGCTGCCCTTACGGGCGTGAGGGCCGCAACCGCTACCAGCGGGCCGGGCTTCAGCCTCATGGTTGAGGGCCTCGGCTGGGCTGGCCATAACGAGGTCCCCCTGCTCATAACCCTCTACCAGAGGGGAGGCCCTAGCACGGGCCAGCCCACCAGGGGAGAGCAGGGCGACCTGCTGTTCTCGCTTTTCGCAAGCCACGGGGAGTTCCCAAGGATAGTCATAACGAGCGGGGACATAGAGGAGGTCTTCTACGACACCATAAAGGCGTTGAACTGGGCAGAGAGGTTCCAGGTGCCCGTCATACACCTGCTCGACAAGTACATGGCTAACGTGATAGCCTCCATGAGGGTCCCTGACCCCTCGGCGGTCAAGATAGAGAGGGGAAAGCTGGTCCTGAAGGCGTCAGGGCCCGCTAAGAGGTTCGACCTAAGCGAGGCCATAAGCCCGAGGCCCGCGATAGGGTCAGGGGCCATAACGTGGTATACTGGTGATGAGCATAACGAGTGGGGCCACATAAGCGAGGACCCCATAAACAGGGTGAGGATGTATGACAAGAGGATGAGGAAGCTCGAGATCATGGACCAGGAGATACCGCCGGAGGAGAGGGCCGTCTACTACGGCGATGGGGACGCCGACTTCCTCCTGGTCGGGTGGGGCTTTGTGAAGGGCGTTGCTCTGGACGCGCTGGAGGAGCTCAGGGCTCAGGGCTATCACGGGGCCTACCTCCACCTCAAGGTCTTCAGCCCGTTCCCGTCAAGGTACGTCTCAGCCATACTCTCGAAGTTCAGCCCGAGCAGGGTCATAGACGTTGAGCACAACTACCTTGGACAGGCCGCCATGGCGGTGAGGATGTACACGGGCTACGAGATATCTAGGTTCGTCCTGAAGTACACCGGGAGGCCCATATACCGCATGGAGCTGGTGGAGGCTGTGAAGAGGATCCTTGAGGGGAAGAGCACGAGGGAGGTGTTGACATATGGCGAGTGAGGCGGCCTACAGGACAAACGTATGGGTTGACTGGTGCCCGGCCTGCGGAAACTTCGGCATACTGGCGGCCATGCAGAAGGCCCTGGCGGAGCTGAATATACCGCCTGAAAAGGTTGTGGACATATCCGGCATAGGCTGCAGCGGCAAGATCTCGCACTTCCTAAACGTTAACGGGGTCCACAACCTTCACGGCAGGTCAATACCTTACGCCGAGGGCATAAAGCTGGCCAACCCGGACCTGACGGTCATAGTGAACGGCGGCGACGGGGACCTGCTGGGCATAGGCATGGCCCACTTCGTGGCCCTGGGCAGGAGGAACCTCGACATAAAGGTGATAATACATGACAACCAGGTCTACGGCCTGACTAAGGGCCAGGCCTCACCGACGCTGAGGGTGGGCCAGAAGGTCAAGTCGATGCCTCTGCCAAACATGCAGGACTGGGTCAACCCTATCACCGTTGCCCTGGCGAGCGGCTACACCTTCGTTGCCAGGGCCTACGCGCTCTGGGTCGACGACCTCAAGGAGATACTGAAGATGGCGATAAGGCACAGGGGGGCGGCCGTCATAGACGTGCTCCAGCCGTGCCCTACCTGGAACAACATATACACCCCCGACTTCTACAAGCAGAGGCTCTACAGGCTCGACAGCGACAAGGGCTGGGACCCCTTCGTCAGGAGCCCTGACCCTAAGGAGGCGGCCGAGAAGCTGTCAAGGGCCTTTGAGAGGGCCCAGGAGTGGGGCGACAGGATACCAATAGGCATATTCTACGTTAACCCATACGTTGAGAGCTTCGCCGACAACGTGAGCAAGGTGAACACGTTCTATGAGTCGATGCCGCCCGCCAAGAACGTTATAGCCAGGGAGGACGGGACGCCCGTCATAGACCTACAGGCTATGAGGTCCATGTTCAGGGACTACGTAATAGAGGTCTCGAGAAATAACAGAAGGCAGGCCCAAAGCCAGTGACGCGAGGCCGCCGAGCCCTAGGTCAGCGTATTAGGCCTGATACCAGCGCCACTCCGACAAAGGCCGCAGCCGCGGCGGCCCAGTGCCTCGCGGCTGGCCTCTTTGACCCGCTCCCCAGCCAGAAGAGCAGGAAGGTCGCCGCTATTGGCCTGATGTTCTGAAGCGGGGTTACAACCTCTACGCCCAGTGCGGTGAGCGCCAGGTACCTCATCAACTGGCCCGCGGCGGCCGAGACCCCCATGGTCATGACTGGCCTGCTTCTCGACTTCAGGACCCTGACGGCCTCCCTAAACCTTGGAGAGAGGGCCATGACGCCTGAGAGGTAGGCTATGATGACGCCGAGGCCTGGGCTCCCGCCCTCCAGATCGCCGAGCTTTATTATCGCTACCGAGGTCGCTATGGCGAGGCCCGTCGCCAGGCCCAGCCCTAGGCCGCGGGCGGTGAGGCCAGACCCGGCTGACCAGCCCGAGGCCAGGTAGACGGCTACCACGATCGCCGTGACGCCGAGGGCCACGTTCCATGTAACTGCCTCCCCCATGGCCGCCCCTATGGCCACCGAGAAGACGGCGCTCGAGGCAGTCATCACGCTCGCCCCGCTGGCCGTGAGCGCAGACGTAGCGGCATACATAGTGGTCCTCCCCAGCGCGAAGTTGACCACGCCGGCCGCCACGAAGAGGGCCGCCGAGAGAGGGGTGAGCCTGAGCCCCCCTGCCGCTGGCAGGAAGACAGCTAACAAGGGGAGGCCTGCCAGGAGCGTGGCGAGGGAGAGGGCTGAGGGGTTTACGTCCTCCATGCTAAGCTTAGCCACGGCGTCATGGATCCCAAAGGCTACTCCTACGAGGACGGCCATGGCCAGCAGGACGCCCAGGGGGGCCAGCAAGCCCGGTCACGCCGAGAGGGCCGGGAGACCTATTGAGGGGTCAAGGACCCTCTTCAAGGTAACGTCGAGGGACACTATGAAGACCTCCGCGAGGGGGCCGACAATGCCCCTCAGCAGGTGCCCTGAGGCTGGCCTGTGGTCAGGTAGGGATATCGTGACGTGCATGTGCACCGAGGGCTTACCGCTCTCGTCCACTGCTATGCTTCCCAGGGCTGAGGTCAGCTCTATGGTCTCCCCCTCCTTCGCCTCGTAGACAGCAACGTCATACTCTCTGCCCTTAAAGACCCCGACCTCAGCCCTCCTAAGGCCCCCTATGGCTATAACGAGCCCTGACCTAACGCCCAGCTTAGAGGCAGCCTGTGACACGGACTCCAGGAGCTCCTCGCCGGGCCTGAGCCTCAGGACCACTACGCTTGAGGGGTAGGTCGCCACCTCGAAGGCGGGCACCCTTGGCACCGGGCCCTAAGGGTCTGCCCGTTTATTAAGCTCAATCAGGCAGCCTGAGCCCTCTGAGCTCCAGGTCCTGGACGACCTCATGAAGTCCCAGGGAGGCCAGCTTTGACTTGGTGGGCACGCCGTCACGGCTCCACCCCCTCACGGAGTAGTATTCGTCAAGCATGGTCTCGAGCTCGTGCACGTGGCCCTTGGCGGGACCGTCCCTGAGCGGCTCCTCAAGGAACCTCCTGGGCAGCCTGTCGTGCTCCCTCCTGACCCCCTCCCTGACCAGGTAGGCCCTTTCAATGTTCACTATCCTCTCGCCCGTCAGCCTCATCTCCGAGGGAGTTACATCGAAGCCCGTTATGGCTGAGTAGGCCCTGGCGGCCGTGTCAAAGTCAAGGACCAGCATGTTCTCAGCTGTGTTCTTACAGACCTCCATGGAGTCAACTACCGCGTTGAGGTCCTCGAAGAACGCCACGAGCTTCCCCTTGCCCCTGACCCCCAGCCTCATGGCTGCCTCGGGCTCCCCGAACATCCTCCTGCCCAGCTCGGGGTCGTCCTCGACCTCTACGAAAGGCTCGGACCTCAGGTGGTCAGCCCCCCTGCTGGCCACCGCGAAGCCGAGGCCGTAGCCCTTCAGGGCCCTTGGGTCCGCCTGGATCATCTCAAGTCCCTTTACGTGGAAGGCTATGTCCTGCCCCTTCCCCAGGATCTCCGAGGCCCTCTTGACCCCCTCGGCCAACACGTTTCCTATGCCCTTCCTGTACGCTATCATGTCGACGAGTTGCTCTATGGCCTCCGGGTCCCCCCACTCAAGCCTCAGGCCGACCTCCTCATCGCTCACCTCGCCGCGCTGCCTGAGCTCCATGAGCCACGCTATGACCTCGCTCGTGGTTATGGCGTCCATGCCGTAGTCGCTCACCTTGAGTATTATCTTGAGGGCCCTGTCGAGGTCCCTGTTGCCGACCCTTACCGTGAAGCCGCCGAGAGGCTCGTACTCAGGCCCCTCCCCCATGAGGCCGGCCAGGGGACCCTTCTTGACGACGAAGAACCTGGCGCAGGGGAGGGCGCAGCCTGCTGAGCACGCCCTCACCTTGACGTTATACTCTCTCGCGAGCCTCTCGCCGCTCACGTCATAGGCGTAGTCAACAACGGGGTCCTGGAAGTGCCTCCCAGGCAGGAAGCCCAGCCTGTTGCCCGCCATGAGTATCCTTGAGGTGCCCATTATCCTCCTAGGCCAGTACTGGGGGTTCTCGTATATCCTGCGCAGCATCTCGTCCATAACCTCAAGGAGCTTGTCAGGCTTCGCGGCCTCAACATAGCCGTCGCCCCTAACGGCTATAGCCTTGACGCCCTTTGAGGCCAGCACAGCGCCCATGCCGGTCCTGCCCGCGGCCCTGTAGACGTTGAAGAAGACGCCAGCGAACTTCACGAGGTTCTCGGCGGCCGGGCCGACCACGGCTACCTGGACCCTGTGATCCTTGAGCTCCCTCCTTATGGCCTCGTGGGCCTCTGAGACCCTTAGGCCCCACAGGCCCTCCGCGTCCATGAACTCAACGCCCGACTCCGTGACGTAGAGGTAGACGGGCCTGTCGCTCCTCCCCTCTACCACGATCTGGTCGTAGCCGGCGAACTTCATCTCCTCGGAGAAGTGGGTCCCAGCGTTCGAGTCGCCTAGCAGGCCTGTCAGGGGGGAGCGGGCGGTCACGTTCACCCTTGAGCCCAGGCCGTGGGGGAAGCCCACCATGGGGCCCGTGGCTATCATGAGCTTGTTCTCAGGGCCTAGGGGGTTGACGCCCGGCGGCACCTCCCAGTAGAGCCTGTAGACGTTGAGGCCCCTGCCGCCCAGGAAAGCCCTGGCCAGCGACTCATCGAGCTCCTCAGCCCTGTACGTCCTGTGGGTCAGGTCAACCCTCAGGACCCTGCCGCCGTAGCCCTTAAGCCTCGTCAACTTTCACACCCCATCCCGCAGCGAGCCTCTTCAGCTCGTTTATGGCGAACCTCTCAGTGGCGTTGTTGGCCTCCAGCCTGACAGAGACTCTCGACGAGAGCGAGAGGGCGTTGGTCGGGCACTTCATAACGCAGGCCGGCTCGCCGCCGCATAGGTCGCAGATCAGCGGGTACCTGCCCTCGGGGTCCATCCTAGCAGCGCCGTAGGGGCAGACCTCGCTGCACACCCTGCAGCCTATGCACTTGCCCTTGTCAAGGTTTACCTCGCCCATCCTGCCCTTGCTCAGGGCCCCGGTGGGGCACAGCTCAACACACGGCGCGGGCTCGCACTGCTGGCAGACCACGGGGTAGTCAAGGCCTAGGCGCTCATACGTTATCACTGTGATCCTCGAGAGGGACCTTGAGAAGACGCCCTCATGTTCATAGGAGCACGAGAGCTCACAGATGTTGCAGCCCACGCACTTGGAGGGGTCCACAACTACGTGGACCCCCTGGGACTCCATTGGCTCAAGGTTTCACCGCCAGGGCGGAGAGCACGTCAGGTTAAAAGCGTTGGTAAGGGCACGCACTTGGACAGGAAGTCACTAGGGTGGTGCGGCGGCCGGGATTTGAACCCGGGACCTCCGGCTTGGGGGGCCGGCGTCCTAGACCAGGCTAGACGACCGCCGCACCGCTGACTGCGCTCTTTGTGCGGGCTTTTAAGCGTCCTGTCCAGGCGGGGCCTCTGCCAGGAGGGCCCTGGCCTCGGGGACGCGCTCAAGGTAGGCCCTGAGCCTCTCCGCCAGCACCTTCTCGTCAAAGGGCCCCTTAACGTGGCTCCAGGGAAGGGGTGACCTCCTTGGCCTCAGGGCTATCGAGAGGAGCCCCCTTGAGGCGGCCCTCCTCCACGACCCCCTGCCCACCCCATCCCTTGCTACCTCCACTATGTACTTGAGCGTGTCCCTGTCCCCGAGCGACAGGGAGCCCTGGACAAGGGCCTCAAAGGGGTCATAGTAAGAGAACCTCTCATAGGCGTAGAGATCCCTGGCTGCCCTTATCCTTGAGTTCAGCTCGTCCTCGGGCAACATGGGGAGCCACTGCAGGGGCGTCTGCGGCTTTATGACCAGGGGGTTGACGCTGAGCTCGAGCCTTACCCCGCTCGTCGCCATGCGCCTCGTCAGCTCCGCGAAAGCCCTGAGGTCATCCATGGTCTCGCCGGGGACGCCGACCAGGGCGTAGAGCTTGACCTTCATCCCCTTACTTGCAGCCAGCCTCGCCGCCCTGACGAAGTCCTCGTCCTTGGCCAGCTTCCCGAGGGCCTCCCTCAGCCTCTCAGAGGCCTCAGGGGCCAGCGTGAGCGTGAGCTGGCCCGCCCTAGCAAGGAGGTCTATGGACTCCTCGTCAAGGAGCTCGGCCCTGAGCGAGGGCACAGAGAAGGGAATGCCCCTCGCCACGAGCCCCCTAACTATGTCCTTAAACCACGGCGAGGCGTTGGCAGTCAGAGAGACTAGGGCCACCCTCAGGCCGTAGAGCCTGTAGAGGCCCTCGGCCTCCTCAATGACCTCGCTGGCGGGCCTTGTCCTGAAGGGCTTTGTTATGTGCCCCTCCAGGCAGAAGGCGCAGGAGAAGGGGCACCCCCTGGCTACCTCAACGGCTATCGAGAAGGAGGCCTCGGGGGCCCTTATCCTCCTCAGGTCCCCGCGGGGCACGGAGGCGCTGTAGCCTACCCGCACCTCGTGCTTGCCCTCGGCCGGCACGTAGACAGTCTCAGCGGGCTCTATGGGCATCCCCTCGTTCAGGACTCCCTCAAGCCACCCCTGGGAGGCCTCAAGGTCCCCCATGACCGCGGCGTCGATCATGTCAGCTATGGGCTCAGGGTTCGCTGTGGGGGCCGGGCCCCCGACTATGACCTTAGGCGAGGCCCTCTCCCGCGAGGGCACGGGGACCCCTGAGCCCAGGAGGGCCCTGGCCAGGTTAGCGTAGTCAAGCTCGTAATGTATGGGGGCCACTATGAAGTCAAAGGACCTGAGGGGAGCCCCGCCCTCGTACCCCCTCAGGGGCTCAGGGGGGCCGCCCGGCGACCTGAGGAAGAACCGCTCGACGTAGACGTTCTCCATGTCGTTAAGCGTGAAGTAGAGCCTGTGGTAGACCAGCGAGGAGAGGGCCACCTCGTAGGTTGAGGGGTAGAGCAGCGCCACCCTCGTCATGCCCTTCCTGTACCTCTTTACGACAGCGCCCTGCTCCAGCTGCAGGCCTAGCACCTGCCTGAGAGGTGGTAGGCACGCATATAGCTCTCCTTTCATAACAACGTAGTTTAAAGCCGTGAAGTTCAAGTCCTGCTAGCTTCAGAGGGGCAACAGCCAATGGGCTGAGGCTCAACAGGCAGCTCAGGGAGGGTGACAGGCCGCGTTATTAACTTCTCAGACCTCTAAGTGTCCAAGGGGGATTGCGTTGCACGGCTGGCATGAGCGCGGCCACCCTCCGTGGGTCCACGCGATGAGGGGCAGGAGGGGCTGGCTGAGACCTCTCATACTCAGCCTCCTCCTTAACAAGGGGTCCCTTAACGGAGTTGAGATAATGGACGAGATACAGAGGCTGACAGGCGGCCTCTGGAGGCCGTCGCCGGGCAGCGTCTACCCTATGCTGGCGGAGATGCTTGAGGAGGGCCTTGTGGTCAGGAGGCCCGACGGCAGGTACGAGCTGAGCGAGGCCGGCAGGGCCCTGGCCCAGTCAGTCCTTCCGCCCCCGCCTGACCCCCTGGCCGCCCTGAGGGAGGCCGTGGATTACGTAGAGAGGCTGGCGGAGAGCGAGCCGACAGCGCTTAGGCAGAGGCTGGCAGAGATAAGGTCGCTGAGGGAGAGGCTCGAGGCCGTGGAGAGGAGGCTCTCATCAACGGCCTAGGGCCACCTAACCATACTTCTCGCAGGGAAGGCCTGCTGCTGGGGCCACGGCTGGTACGGCGTAGGGCCAGGGTAGGCCTGGAGGAAGGCCCTCTCGTACTCCCTCCTGACGTCATCGTCTAGCAGGTGCAGGTAGAGCTGCGTCACCTTTATGTCGCTGTGGCCCAGCAGCCTCTGGAGGGCCGCCAGGCTGACCCCCCTCCTGAGGGCCTCGGTGGCGAAGGTGTGCCTCAGCACGTGGGGCCTCACCCTGGAAGGGTCAACGCCAGCCCTCCTGGCCATGGCCTTAAGCCTGTTGTAGACGGCCTGGTAGCTCAGGGGCACGACCCTCTCCTCCGGCCTCCTGCCTGCAGAGAGGGAGAGGAGCAGCGCCCTGGCGTTGGGGCCCAGGAAGACGACCCTCTCCTTGCCGTACTTGCCGGTGACCCTGACCTGGTTCCTGACAAGGTCAACGTCGGCCCAGGTCAGGCTAACGAGCTCCCTGGCCCTCAGGCCTGACTCAGCCATGAGGGAGACTATCAGGGCGTCATAGACGTCCCTGGCGGCTGAGAGGAGGGCCTCCACCTCATCCCATGACAGGGCCCCTGAGAACCCCCTTCTCCTGTTGGGCTCAGCCTGCAAGGGCCCCCTGAGGCCGAGCCAGCCCAGGAACCTCCTCACGAAGATGGAGTAGTAGTGAAGCGTTGACTCCCACCTGCCGCCCCTCGGCCCCCTCGGCCCCCGGGCCCTCGCGGCTGAGAGCCACCTGTAGTAGTCGTCGGGCGTGAGCCTAGTTACTGGCGTTGAGGGCCCCACGAATGACGCGAAGGAGCTGACGGCGGCCCTGTACGACTTAACGGTGAGGGGGGAGGCCCCTGACTCTGCCAGGGCCCTGAGGAAGGCCTCGGCTGCCTCGGAGAGGGTGAGCTTGCTGACGTCTTCTGGCGGCCTGAGCCTTATCGGCAGCCCCACCACCTCCCAGCACTTGTCCTGCCCTGGGTAAAGGTAGGCGGGCTCGGTGTTACGACCGAAAGCCTCGCACTTCAGGGCGGGGAGGAGGTCAGTTTCGGCGGGGCGTGAGGGGGAGACATGGTAAGGGCGTTACGGCGTTGCTTATCAGAGGTCCTGCAGGTCCCTTGACCAGGGGCTGAGGCTTGAGGTGCCCTGTCTGCGGCTCCGCGAGGCTCGCCTGGGACGAGCTGACGGGCTACCTTGTGTGCCAAGACTGCGGCGCTGTCATCTCGCAGCTAATTGAGGAGGAGCGGCCGGTCCTTCCAAGGCCTCCCTGGAGGCCCATCAGGAGGAGGCCCGAGCCTGTAGTCCCTCCAGCCTCAAGGCCCCTTGAGGAGGACGTAGAGGAGGCGGCTGCAAAGGCCGTCAGGAGGGGCAAGGTGATAGAGGTCGTCGGGAGGGCCGTCAGGCTGAGGCCGCCCATGAAGGAAAAGGTTGAGGGCCTTGAGGGCCTGCTTGAGATGATGTCAGGGTTCCCTGACCTGAAGTCCAGGACAGAGAGGGTGAGGAAGGCCCTGGCGCTCTACGCTGCCCTGAGGGCCATGGGGCTCAGCAGGTCAAGGGCGACGGAGTTAGCCTCAAGGGCCACAGGCGCCTCGCCAAGGAGCATAGCGAAGGTCCGCGAGAGGCACCAGAGGTCGCTGGACATGTATGAGGTGGTCGTTGCTGAGGCCCTGAGGCAGAAGAGGTTAAGTCCTCCCATGCTGGCTGAGAAGCTGAAGGCAGGCCTTGGACCCAGCGTCCACAGCTAAGAGGATACACGTGCCTACCTATGAGGAGGTCCTGGCGAGGATAAAGTCCAGGTACCCCCATAACGTGCCTACCCGCGAGAGGGAGAGGAGGTCGCTTGAGCTGGTTAGGAACGTCATAATTGACAGGACGGAGCCCGTTATGACGCTTGGCAGGCTCCTCAGGGACCTCCACCCCTTCTACAGGGAGCTCGTCAACATAAGCTTTGACCTAGGCCAGCTGGAGAGCGACGTCAAGTGTGTGGCTAAGGCCCGGAGGCTCGCCGAGAGGATGTGGGAGACCTACAGGTACAGGCTGATGGCCGCTGAGGGCGAGGCGGAGGCCAGGAGGATTGGCAGGGAGGGGAGGGGGAGAATGATGTCACAGCTGAAGAAGTGCTCCGGGTCGCTGCAGAGGCTGAAGGAGGTGGCCAAGTTCATAGCTGGCCTGCCCGGCATAGACCTGGAGGAGCCCATAGTGATAGTGTCGGGGCCCCCTAACGCGGGCAAGTCGACGTTTGTGTCAACCGTCTCCTCAGCCAAGCCTGAGGTGGCCCCCTACCCCTTCACCACCAAGAGGGTCATAGTTGGGCACGCTGAGGTGGAGGGGAGGAGGGTCCAAGTGGTTGACACGCCCGGGCTCCTCGACAGGCCCCTTGAGGAGATGAACGAGGTGGAGAGGAGGGCCGTGGCCGCCCTTCGGCACCTCCCAGGCCCCGTGATCTTCCTGGTCGACCCCACCGACGAAGCTTACATGGGCCTTGAGGCCCAGGCAGGCCTGGCTAAGAGGGTCCTTGGCGTCATGGGTGACAGGCCGCTGCTCATAGCTGTGAACAAAGTCGACGTAGTTGGAAGGGAGAGGGCCGAGGAGGTTGCCAGAAAAATGAAAGACCTCACGGGCGTGGCGAAGGTCTACCTTATGACAGCTACCTCAAGGGACTCGGCCCTGGAGGTCCTCAGGGAGTCGCTCAGAGCAGGCCCCTCAGCTTCATGGCCCTGACTACCTTGTCGACGGCGATGGCCTGGGCCGCCACCCTCATGCTGTAGGTGCCACTAGGCCCTCCAAGCTTCTTCTCCCAGAAGTCCCACACGGCGTTGAAGCTCTCTGTCATCTTCTGTATGAGCTTGTTCCTGGCCTCTTCCTCTGTTATCCAGCCTCCCATCCTGTTGTTGACCCACTCTATGTGTGACATGACGACGCCTCCGGAGTTGACCAGTATGTCAGGAACTATCACGACGCCCTTCTCGACAAGGATCTTCTCGGCCTCAGCTGTGGTCGGGCCGTTGGCGCCCTCGACTATGAGCTTAGCCTTCACCTTGGGCGCGTTCCCCTCGGTTATAACGTTCTCAACGGCGGCCGGCACTAACACGTCAACGTCGCTCGTCAACAGCTCCTCGTTGCTTATCCTCTTTTCATAGTGCGGGTAGTCAATTACGAATCCCGTTCCCTTGGTCGTTATGTAGTCCTTGACCTCATCAGGGTTGAAGCCCTTGCTGCTGTAGATGCCACCCTTTATGTCTGATATCGCCACGATCTTGGCCCCCATCTCGTGGAGGAACTTAGCTGTGTAGTAGCCCACGTTACCGAAGCCCTGAACGGCTACAGTCTTGCCCTCTATGCCTCCCAGGAGCCTCCTGGCGGCCTCCCTGGCAACTGTAGCGACGCCGAGGCCTGTTGAGTAGACCCTTGTCTGGAGCCCCCCTAGCTCCAGGGGCTTCCCAGTCACCACTCCGAGCTCCTTCAGGCCCGTCTTAACTTGGTAAGCGTCAAGGAACCAGGCCATTGTCTGTGGGTTGGTGTTGACGTCGGGAGCAGGTATGTCTAGGTCGACGCCAACGAACTCACTTATGGCAGTGAAGTAGTTCTTAGAGAGCTGCATCAGCTCAAACTGGTTTAGCTGGAACGGGTCGACCCTCACCCCTCCCTTAGCGCCCCCGTAGGGGAGGCCTGCGAGCGCGTTCTTCCAGGTCATCCACATGGCCAGGGCCATGACCTCGCTCAGGTCGGTCTCAGGGCTGTACCTAACCCCTCCCTTGTAGGGGCCTAGGGCGCTGTTGTGCTGGACCCTCCAGCCTATGAACGTCTTAACCCTTCCATCTCTCATTATGACCGGTATCTTGACCTGTATGATCCTCTCAGGCGTCACAAGGGACTCGTAGACATCCTCGCTGAGGCCCAGGACGCTGACCGTCAGCCTGAGCTGCCTCTTAGCCTCCTCATACGGGTCCGGCCTTACGGCCAAGCTCTCACTCGTATACAGAGGAGTCTCCAGCTAACATATAAGTTCTTCATAAAATCTTTCAGGGGCTTTCCGATAGGAATGCTTGCCTCGCGCCGGTTCTCTTTTTCGAGAACTAACAGCCCAAGTTGAACGCTTAAGTACTCCTGTGGCCTATCTCTACATAGAGAGTGGGATCATGAGCCAGGAGAGGAGGGTACTCATAGACGCCAGGGGCCTCGCGTGTCCTGGACCCATAACCGAGATAGTCAAGGCCTACAGGAACGCCAAGAACGGTGACGTGCTGGAGGTCTGGGCGACGGACCCCGGCTTCAAGCCGGACGTAGAGGCCTGGATCAAGAGGACTGGGAACCAGCTCCTAGAGCTCAGGGAGGAGAAGGACAAGATAGTGGCCGTCATAAAGGTTACGGCAAAAAAGTAAATTAAAAAGTTTTTTATTAAATCTCCTTCGCTATCCTCTTGACCAGCAGGTAGGCCAGCGGTATGACCGCGAGGGCGAAGGCGATCGCGAGGCCCCAGCTGAACGCGTAGATTATGTTGGTTACGTTGGTGAAGGGCTGGACTATTATCGCTATGGCTATGAGCAGGAATATCAGGTAGAGGAGGAACCTGCCGTAGCCGGCGACGTCCTTGAGCTCAGGGTGAGACTTGAGCAGCTGGTCAACTACCGTGTCGGTGATGGTCAGGGTCGCAACCAGTATCACCGAGGCTATTATGATGTCATAGAAGAGGTAGGGGTTGATGAAGTGTATCCAGTAGAATATCGCGAGCTGGACCGCTATCGTTATTATCACGGCGTAGAGGCCGAACTTAAGTATGTTGAAGACGGAGGCCAGGAACGGGTTGCTGGCCCCTCCCACCTGCCTCTGGATGTAGTCCACCAGTATGTTAACGAGGGCCACGCCGAGGGTCAGCAGGATTATGGCGCCGGCCAGGGACGGCAGGTAGTTGGCTATCTCCTGCATGTAGACCGTCGCCGGTCCCAGCTTCAGGACCGAGAACGCTATGGCCAGCGTGACCAGTATGATGAAGGCCTTGACGGCGCCTACACTTAGGCCCAGGAGGCCCTTCACTTCAGGGTACTGCTCAAAGTACTTCAGCGAGAGGGCCCTCCTGAGGACGGCGGCGACTCCGTAGGCCACTATGACGCCAATTATGACGATTATTATGAACTCTATTATTGACGGGAGCGACTGGGTAAAGGCATATACGAGGGGCGAGTACCACGCCATATAGGGTCGCCGTTTTCTCTAAATAAGGGCTTTGGTTTAAAAAGCTATCTCTGAATGTTAATAATATTTTAAACTTAACTGTGAATACTAAAGGTTTTGCAATTATTTCACGTTTTAGTTTGTATTTTGTATACATAGAACCTCATAGCGTTTTACCGGCCCAGCGGCTCACGCTGACGGGTAGCCTTGAGGGGCCTATACCCTTCACAGCCTGTGGTGGGCGTCGGCTCCCTGGTCCTGAGGGGACAGGAGGTACTCATGGTCAGGAGGGCCGCGCCTCCTGAGGCAGGCAGGTGGGCCCTTCCAGGGGGCAAGGTGGAGCTCGGCGAGGGGGTCCTTGAGGCGGCTGAGAGGGAGCTCGAGGAGGAGACGGGCCTCCTCTGCAGGCCCCTGGGCGTCGTTAACGTTGATCAAATAATATCAAGGGACGAGGCCGGGACCGTCAAGTACCACTACGTATTGATCACAGTGCTAATGGGGGACTGCAGGGGCACGCTGAGGCCCTCAAGCGACGCCCTCGAGGCGGCCTTCCTTGACGCCAGGGTCTACGCTGCGAGCCCTGAGGTGGCCGAGTCCACCAGGAGGTTCCTGTGGAAGATGTTGAACGGGGAGGTCCCGCTTGAGAGGCCCATAAGGGTGGAGACGTCAAGCCCTACGTAGCTGTTTCAACTTTCATATAGTTTTATAAGTTGTCACCACAATCAGCATATACAGGAGGTACGTGAAAGAGCGCTCAAGATGTGGGGCCCCTGGGGTGGCCCTGAACGCCCCCAAGCCCGATGAGGCCCCGAGCGGGGTGCGGGGGAACAGGGATGAGGCGATGACCGTAAGGCAACGTGAACCTATACGAGAGCTGAACCCCCTCGCGAGTGAGGGCCTCAGTAGGTCAGGCCCTCCTCGGCCACCTGCTCCCTTACCCTCCTCCTGAGGTCCCTGTCCTCGAAGGGCAGCAGGTCCCTGAGCCTCTCCGGCACCGCGAGCCTGTGCGCCCTGATCATCTTGACGATGGCTTTGTAGGCGGCGTAGGCTGCCAGGGCCTCGTCGTCTATGTTTGAGAGCGCTATGGCCTTAGCAACGTCGTAAAGCGCCCTCAGCTCGTCCTCGTTCTCGATGACGCCCCTCTCGCCCTCCCCCCTGCTCACAACTCTCGCCAGGCTCGCGTAGTGCCGCTCGTCAAGCATGACCCTCAGCCTCTTCTCCTCAGCCACCGCCTCAGCGCCGTCGGGCTCCGAGAACCCCTGCGGCACCTCCTCCTCGTCCGAGGGCTCTGGGTATACGAGGAGGGCGTCCGGCAGGTACGCCTCTACCACAACTGAGGAGAACCCCCTGAACATCTCCTTGGCCAGGCTTTCAACCAGCGAGTGCACGAGGAACAGCGACTCGGTGCTGTAGTCAACGTCGTAGTCGGCCGCGCTCAGGTCCTCGTTGTCATCGTCTTCCTCCATCGGCAGGTAGCCCTCCCCTCCCCCCTCTAGCTCAGATATAAGCTGGATCAGCCAGTCCTGGACCCTGTCCACGGCCCTCACGAGCACTAGGTACGACAGGGCCGCCACTGCGACGCCTGCCGCCGCTGAGACCCACGCGGGCCACCTGACGAGGCTCGTGATTATGTAAATTGACGAGAAGGCCAGAGCCCCTAGCACCAGGGCGCCAACGAAGGCTATCAGCCTAATCCGCGTGACTACCAGCCCGCCTCGGCCTTAGGGGCCCAGAATTATTAAGATTAACCCACGTCGTAGATTAGGGCGTTAGCCTCGCAACGCCCTGAGGTGAGAAGTTGCCGAGGGTCGACCCAGGTCAGTACCTGGTCGAGATGGCTGACGTTCTCAGGCTCGGGGACAGGGAGCTGAAGGAGCTAGCCTCGCTTGCGCTGGGCTCCGGCGGGCTCTTCGTGACGTCCCCGTCTATAGTTACAGTCAGGACGAGCCAGGGCGCCCTGCGGCTGGCCATCGGGGTGGGGTCCCTAATCCTTGACGAGAGGCCCCCCTTTAGGCACTACGTTATAGCCGCCCCAGAGTGGGTCGACGCGTGCAGGGCTGGGGCCAGGGAGCCCTCGTTCAGGTCCCTCGGAGGCCCCTCCGTGAGCCTCGAGGGGGTCGCGGTAGCCGTCGACGTCTCTGACCCCGTCGCCCTCGCGCTGAACTCGTCAGTGTTAACCGGGGAGTTTACAACGTCGACGGAGGGGCGCCCCCTGCTGGTCGTGGCCGGTGAAGGCGGAAACAAGGTCAACGCGCTGTCCCTGGCCCCCGACGGCTACCTCCTGGGGGCCCTAGGCGGGAGGGCGCATGAACTGCTGACGTACCTGCTCACGCTCTACACTAGCTGCCAGAGAGGACCTCCCTGATCCTGGACCTCAGCAGCTCAGCTACCAGCTTCCCGTCAGCCCTGCCCCTGAGCCTCTCCATGGCCCGGCCCATGAGGGGACCGAAGGAGGCCTCCCCCTTCTGCCTCACCAGCTCAAGGTTCTCCTTAACAACCTCGTCTATGACCCTCCTCACCTCCTCCTCGCTCAGCCTCGTCAGGCCCAGCGCCTTGGCCGCCTCCTCGGGGCCAAGCCTCGGGTCCTCGGCCATCTTGGCCAGTATCGCCTCGGCGGCCTCCTTGGCTACCCTGCCCTCGGCAAGGAGCCTCACCAGGCCCTCTATTTTGTCCTCGCTAATGGAGTCCACGTTGACGCCCTTGCTCCTCAGCCCCTTCATCGTGACCACTATAAGCGACGCTATAAGCGTGGGGGACAGCGAGGCCCCGTACCTCTCTATGAGCTCCTCTATGAGCGGGAGCCTTGGGTCAGCCACGGCCTTCTCCGCGAGCTCCCTGCTCATGCCGTACCTCTCCACGAACCTCCTGACCTTGACCTCGGCCGGCTCCGGCACCAGCTTCTCGGCCTCGGCAAGCAAGTCAGGGGTCACGAGGAGGTGGGGTATGTCGGTCTCAGGGTACATCCTCTCCCTGCCGGGTCTAGGCCTCATGTAGCGGGTCGTCCCGTCCTCGTTGGCGGCCCTCGTCTCCTCAGGGACTCCCTGGAGCGCCTGCCTGACCCTCTCAAGTATAACTGAGATGGCCTTCAGGGCCCTCTCGGGCCTCTCGGCCACCATGGCGAAGGCGTCCTGAGCGGGGTCTGCCCCGAGGGCCCTATAGACGGCCTGAACCTCCTCGGCCGTTATGCCGTAGGCCGGCAGCTCATCACTGTGGAAGAGGCCCTGCACGTCGCTCCAGAACCTCACGTAGTCGGCTATCTCGGTCCCGAACCTCCTGCCCGGCTGCACGTAGGTGCCGAGGAGCCCCTTCATGCGGGGCAGCCTGACCGCGAGGACCTTGCCCCCCGACTCGAGCGCCCTGGCTATCACCTTGCTCTTGGTGCCCCTGAACAGGTCGGTCACGTCAACAGGCTCCTGGTCAAGGTCCCGCTCGGTTATGCCGCGGGCCCTCATCTCGTCCCTTATCCTGAGCAGGTTGACCTGCCTCATGACCTCGTACTCAACTATCCTGTCTATGAGGTCAAGCTCCTGCACCCCCTTTATCTCGGTCTTGGCCCCGCCAACTATGCTCACGTTCAGGTCCTGCCTTATGGTGCCGAGCCCCCTCTTGACGGCCCCCGTCATCCTGAGCAGCATGCCTATGGCCAGGGCCACGTCCTTGGCCTCCTGAGGAGTGTGCATATCCGGCGCCGTGGCTATCTCTATGAGCGGCACCCCGAGCCTGTCGAGCCTGTAGTCAACTACCTGCCCCCTCTCCCCGACCTTCCTGGCCGCGTCCTCCTCGACCACTATAGTCTGGATGCCGTAGTCCTTGCCGTTGACCGTTATCCTTCCCCCCAGCGCCACTATGGCTGTCCTCTGGAAGCCGCTCGTGTTGCTGCCGTCTATCACTATCTTCCTCATCACGTGAACCTCGTCAACTATCGTCGACCCCAGGGCCTTGGCGACCGCGAGGGCTATCACTATGGCCTCCCTGTTGATCGGGTGCGGGGGCTCCTCGTCGGCCTCGACGAGGCAGTAGTGACCTGAGGGGGCCTGGTAGCTGTACTTCCTCCCCTTCCTGTACTCGAAGAGGGCCGCCACGTCAACCTCGCCCGTCTCGCTCCTTGTGGGCCTGAGCCACCTGGGGAACTCGTCCCCCTTCTCGGCCTCAGTGAGGTCAGTCGGGCAGCTGCAGAAGAGCTTGTGGCTTGTGTCAAGCTGCTGGTGTATCTCGAGGCCTACCTTGAGGCCCAGGGCCTGGTAATCAAACTTCTCCTCAGAGCCTGTCATGATACCACCTCGGGAAGAGCTTGAGCTCGTGCCTGGGGTTTATCTCGCCAGCCAGGTTCGTGAGCATCAGCCTCCTCACCTCGTCCATGTCCCTCGTCCTGGCGAGGACCCACGAGAGCTTGACAAAGGCCGTCTCGGGCAACATGTCCTCAGCCGGTATGACGCCGGCCTGGAGCATCCTCCTGCCGGTGCTGTAGACGTTAAGGTTGACGTGGCCGAAGAGGGTCTGGGTAGTTATCACGACTGGCACCCCTGCCTCCACGGCCCTCTGAAGGGATGGTATAAGCCTGTTCGCCACGTGCCCGAAGCCCGTGCCCTCTATGACGATCCCGTGGTAGCCCCTGTCGACGAGGAAGTCTATGACCTCTGACGTCATGCCTGGGTAGAACTTAATCAGCGCCACCCTCTCGTCGAAGCCGTTCTCGGGCTCCAGGCCCTTCGACCTCCCCTTGAAGTCGTCCCTTAGCATCTCGATCTTCCCCTCGTAAGGCCATACCTTAGCTAAGGGGACGTCGTTAATGCTCTGAAACGCGTCCCTCCTGCTGCTGTGCATCTTCCTCACCTTGGTGCCCCTGTGGGCCAGGGCGTACGTGTCGCCCGTCTCGCCATGCATTACCACCGTGACCTCGCCGAAGGGGGCCTCTGAGGCCACGAGCACGGCAGCTGTCAGGTTGAAGGCCGCGTCGCTGCTGGGCCTGTCGCTGCTCCTCTGGGCCCCCACGAGGGCAACTGGCCCAGGGAGGCCCCTGTGAAAGACGAACGAGAGGGCCGCTGCCGTGTACGCCATGGTGTCGGTGCCGTGGGCCACGACAACCCCTTCGTAGCCGGCCTCAAGCCTCTTAGCAATCTCATTAGCTACGGTCTCCCATGTCTTGGGCGTCATGTCCTCGCTGAAGATCGCCATGACCTGCTGGACGTCGACGGAGGCGTACCTGAACATCTCGGGCACAGACGCTGCCAGCTCCTTGGCGTCCATGTAGGGGTGCACGGCGCCGGTCTCGTAGTCAACCCTGCTAGCTATGGTGCCCCCTGTGCCGAGTATCATGACCTTCCTCTGGGGCGGCCTGACCTCAGTCTCAGAGAGGCTCACGGGCTCGCCCGGATGAGATGTCAGCTCCCCCCTTGACAGGAGCCTTACGGTGGCCTTTGGGCCCAGGCGAACGCCGACGTTGTAGCCATTGTCAAGCTTTATAACGACAATTCCTGGAGCAGAGAACTCGTCCTTGGGCATTAACATACCTCTGAAGGTAGCCCCATCTTCTCTGGTGACCTCTATAAGGTCGCCTGGCCTCACCCCCGCCTCGGCCAGCCTCCTCGCTACGAGGTCTGTGTAGCCGAAGTACTCCTCCAACTAAGCCCCTCGTAGTTGCTGAGGCCCTGGGGTAAAAAGGAGATGTTATCAGGCAACAGCCTTGGCCTGCTGCGCCGCCTTGAGGACCCTTCTCACGAACTCAACCTTGTTCCTGAGCCTAGGGGGCAGGTTCTTCTTGTGCTTGGGCTCTATCCTGGGCGTGGCCTTCCTAACCTTCCCAGCCTTTGTCATTGATCCGTGCGTGGGCATGGCTCATCAGGTCCTCTGCTGCTGGGCTCCCTTAAAAACCCTGCTGGCCTCCGCGTGGCCAACTGGCAAAGCTTTATTCCTACCTAGGCACCCAAGGGGCCTGGGAAGAGGGCCCTTGAAGGTATACGTGGTTGACACCCTGGCGGGCTCCTACGCGGTGGATGAGAGCGGGAAGGAGCTGGCCTTTGAGCCCATGCCTAAGTCCAAGAACGAGATGGTGGAGGAGGCGATGAAGGCCTACAAGGGCGAGCCCCTCCAGTCCTTCGCCAGGCTCGCGGAGAAGTTAAAGGTCATGAACCCGGAGCTCGTGGTCGTGGAGGATGACGTTGAGGCCAAGTACCTGGGCCAGATGGGGCTGAAGGCCGTCGTTGAGGAGGGGAACGCCGTCGCTGTCTCCCTCAGGTCAAGGCTTGCTCAGGAGCTCGTGAGGGCTGAGCTAGCTAAGGACGTCGGCGAGGCCCCTTCCTTTGAGTTTGAGGTCGCCTACGAGTTCACGAGAAGGGGTCTCATGGGGGCCGCCAAGAAGCGCGACCTCCTCCTGGCTCACGCAATAAGGACCGTTGACGACATTGATAAGACCCTTAACCTGTTTGTCAACAGGCTACGTGAGTGGTACAGCGTCCACTTCCCAGAGCTGAACGACCTGGTGGATGATCACAGGCTCTTCGTCACCATAGTGTCGCAGGTGGGCACGAGGGACGAGATGGACCTTGAGAGGCTTAAGTCCATCGGGGTCCCCGAGGGGCTCGCCAAGAGGATAGTTGACGCGGCCAGCAAGAGCGTCGGGGCGGACGTATCAGAGCACGACGCTGAGGCCATGAGGACCTTCGCCAGCATATCCCTTCAGCTCTACGACCTCAGGTCTCAGCTGGAGGGCTACATAGGCAGGGTCGCCAAGGAGGTAGCGCCTAACGTGACAGAGCTCGTAGGGCCCCTGCTGGCTGCGAGGCTCATAAGCCTGGCCGGCAGCCTTGAGGAGCTGGCCACGATGCCTGCCAGTACAATACAGGTGCTTGGGGCCGAGAAGGCCCTCTTCAGGGCCCTGAGGACAGGCGGTAAGCCGCCCAAGCACGGAGTAATATTCCAGTACCCTGAAATATTCAGGGCCCCGAGGTGGCAGAGGGGCAAGATAGCGAGGGCCCTTGCGTCCAAGCTCGCCATAGCTGCCAAGGTTGACGCGTTCAGCGGGAGGTTCATAGCTGACAAGCTGAAAGAGGAGCTGCAGCAGAGGATAGCTGAGATAAAGAAGGTCTACGCTGCCCCGCCCAAGAGGAAGGAGGAGAAGGCCAGGCCGCCCGCTAAGCCTGCAAGGCCTGGGAGGCCGCCCAAGAGGAAGGAGGGCAGGGGCGGCCAGAGGGAGGGCAGGGGGGGTGAGGGAGGCAGGGGGTGATGTAAGGTGAGGGTTTACGAGCACGAGAAGTGGAAGGGGGTCTACGTAGCTGAGCTGGACGACGGCAGCCTGAGGCTGGCGACCAAGAACCTGGTCCCCGGCCAGAGGGTCTACGGGGAGAGGCTCTTCAACTACGAGGGGGTCGAGTACAGGGAGTGGAACGCCTACAGGAGCAAGCTGGCGGCCGCCCTGCTGAAGGGCCTCGAGGAGCTGCCGGTCAAGGAGGGCGACAGGATACTTTACCTGGGCATAGCGAGCGGCACGACAGCCAGCCACATAAGTGACATAATAGGCCCCAAGGGCCTGATATACGGCGTGGAGTTCTCGCCGAGGGTCATAAGGGACCTCATGCAGGTCGTGGCGGACAGGAGGAACATACTGCCCATACTCGCCGACGCCAGGATGCCTGAGAGGTACAGGCTCATGGTAGGGATGGTGAACGGCCTTTACGCCGACGTGGCCCAGCCTGAGCAGGCCGACATAGTTAACAGGAACGCCAGGCTGTTCCTAGAGGACGGCGGCTACCTGCTCCTTGCCATCAAGGCCAGGAGCATCGACGTGACTAGGGAGCCAAGCGACATCTACCTTAGGGAGATGAAGAAGCTCGCCCAGGGAGGCTTCGAGGTAATTGACGTGGTGCACCTCGACCCCTTCGACAGGGACCACGCTATGATCTACGCCAGGTACAGGAGGCGCTCTTGATGAGCGGCGAGGCCAGCAACCTTGCCGAGAGGGTCAGGAGCAGGTGGAGGGAGGAGGTAAGGAGGCTTCAGGCCCGCTGGCCCGCAGAGCAGGTGACCCTGGAGGAGCTTAAGGTCAGGAGGTCAGTAAGCCTGGCCGACGGCACCGTTCACGAGATGGACCCCGAGGAGGTCGAGAGGCTCCTCAGGATTGTCCCGCCCTACTTCAGGCCCTTCATGAGGGTCCCCCTTCTCCTCAGCTACGTAAAGGAGGAGGACGGGGCGGCCAGGTACTTGGTGATGGGCGACAGGTGGCAGAGGAGGCTGGCCGAGCTGATGGTGAGGGGCGACTACTCCTCTGAGGGCATAACGGAGCTCTCTGTGGACGAGTTCGTTAAGCTCCTCAGGGAGTTCCGCTCCCTCGTCTTCGTCTCCCTCAGCCTGGCCTAACGCTTTTAATGCATGACCTCCTTTGGTCTCCTTAGGAATTGCAAATGTCAAGGCTTGTGGACGAGGTATACGAGGGCGCCCTCAGGGCCATGGAGGTCCTGAGGGGCGTGGCGAAGGAGACCCCGCTGGACCTCAGCTACACCTTCTCGACAATGACAGGAGGGGAGGTCTACCTGAAGCTTGAGAACCTGCAGAAGACGGGGTCGTTCAAGGTAAGGGGCGCCTACTACAAGATATGGAGGCTCGGCGAGGCCGCCAAGAGGGGTGTCGTGGCCGCGAGCGCAGGCAACCACGCCCAGGGGGTGGCGTACGCGGCGAAGCTGCTGGGCGTGAAGGCTACGATAGTTATGCCGACCATCGCGCCCCTCTCCAAGATCCTGGCCACCAAGTCATACGGGGCTGAGGTGATCCTCTACGGGTCCCTCGTGGACGAGTCCATAAGGAGGGCTCACGAGATAGAGCGGGAGAGGGGCGCGACCTTCATACACCCGTTTGACGACGTTGACGTGATGGCCGGCCAGGGGACCATAGCCCTGGAGCTCATAGGGCAGCTGGGCGGCCCGCCTGACGTGGTAGTGGTCCCAGTTGGGGGAGGGGGGCTGATATCAGGCATCTCGGCAGTGCTGAAGAAGAGGTACGGCCAGAGGGTCAAGGTCATAGGGGTCGAGCCGTCCTATATGCCCAAGTACAGGGCCCTGATAAAGGAGGGCAGGGAGCTGGGGCCTGAGTCGTACTCCTCAGGCCTCATGGATGGCATGCTGGTCAAGGGCGTGGGGACCCTTACAAGGCAGGTCATAGAGGAGCTGGTGGACGACCTGGTCACAGTTGACGACAGGGAGGTGGCCAAGGCAATGTTCCTGCTGCTCGAGAGGGCCAAGACCCTTGCCGAGGGCGCAGGGGCGGCCTCGCTGGCGGCCATGCTTGAGGGCAAGGTCAACGTGAAGGGCCTGAAGGCCGTAGCCATAATAAGCGGGGGCAACGTTGACCTGACCAGGATAGCTAACATCATAAACTACGAGCTCTACAGCGCGAGGAGGCTAGTCAAGCTCGTTGGGGCCGTCCCGGACCAGCCGGGGTGGCTTGACAGGGTCCTGAGGAGGCTTGCGGAGGCCAGGTTCAACGTGGTTGACATAAGGCACGACAGGTTCACCCCCTCTATCATGCCGGGCTGGGCCATGGTGGAGGTGCTGGTGGAGGCCCCCGACCCCGACGCCGTGCCCGAGGCCATAGAGGCCCTGAGGAGGGAGGGCCTCGAGTTCAGGGAGGTATATTGATGCCGCGGGCCCTCAGCAGCCCCAGGTACTCGCTGTCCGAGTAAATGGACTCCTGTTCCTCCCTCACCTTCTCGAGGAGCCCCCTCGCGGCCCTCCTGACGAAGGAGGCTATCCACTCGGCGTCCTCGCGGGCGACCCCCTTGGGCCTCGGCGGAAGCGCGGCCCTGCCGAGGCTCCCCTTGGCTATCAGCCAGGCCCCCACGGAGGCCTGGGTCGCGTGGGCAGCCAGCTCTTCAGCGGTGATGGCCCCTCCAGAGGCCCAGTACAGCTCCCTGACGTAGCTCACTGCGGCGGCCCTCCTCAGCTTGTCCCTCCACTCGAGGAAGAGCCTGTCCCCCTCCGCCCTCACGCGGGCGGCAAGGGCCTCAGGGTCGACGCCCGTGAGGGGGGACCTGGCGGCCGCCGAGGCCAGCGAGGGGTCTGCTACGGCTGCGACGCTGCCGTGAAGCAGCGTTAACGCGGTCGCGAGCGAGCTGTGGAGGACAGCGTTCATGAAGGCGTCAAGGGGGTCCCCTACGTCAACCTTTCCCCCATTAATGATCTCGACCACCTCGTCAGCTGTGACAGGGTCGGTGGCAACAGGCCTTCCGTCAATGACTAGCCATGGGACACTCCACACGCCAGCCCTAAGCGATTCGATGCCGCCGTCGAGGGGCATTAGCTCAACCCTCTCAAGGAGGCCTCGCCTGCTCAGTCCCAATATGACCTCTCGGCTCGTGGCGCAGCTCTGATGGAAGTACAGCCTGAAGGCCATAGCTTTCCCCTCAAGGCCTGTTACATGGGTCGCCTTTTAAAGGGTCTTCTGGACGCCCTGGGAATAGGTCTGCAGGGCCTAAACTGTTAAGTAAAAAGGAAAAGAAACAAAGAAATATTAAACAAGGGACGTTTACGAATACCGCTCACTTGATTACGCCCATGTCCCTCAGGACTATCTCGAGGTCCTTGGTGTATATCCCTGAGTACGTTGCCCAGAAGAACAGTCCAAGGGCTACCACGGCTGCCGTCACTGTGTCCCACGGGAACGGGATTATCGCGTAGTTGGCTGAGGCGTAGGGGCCGAAGGGGCCGAGGAACGACAGGATGAGGCCGGCGAACGTGGTTATCACGATCCACCAGCCAGCCCTTATGTGCTGCTTGCCCTCCTCAGGGAGCATCGTTGAGGCCACGTAGACCGCGGCTATAGTGACGGCCATGTTTATGACCAGCCAGTATATGAAGTAGGGCACGGTGGCCATCAACACCTGGTGGATTGAGTCTCCGTTACTGATCATAGTAGACGCGGCCTGGACCACGTCCTGGTAGAGGAACACATATGTCGTGATCCCAAGGACGACCCAGTACGCTATCCCCATCGCTGCCCCTACAGACCTCTTGAAGCCGTACCTGCTGGGCAAAGTGTACATGAAGAACAGCGGTAGGCCGGCGAGTATCAGCGCCACGACGCCCCAGAGCACGGCGAACGTGCTCCAGTAGACTATGAGGAACGCGGCTATGAAGGCCAAGGCCCCTATGACCCAGGCGGCCGGCAGCCTGAAGGGCCTCGGCGCCTGCGGGGCCGTCCTCCTGAGGACAAGCAGTGCGGGGCCTGCTATCATGTACGTGTACACGGTCGTTGACGATATGAAGGAGGCTATGTAAACCCAGGCGGGGTATGGTATCAGGAACAGCGCCCCTACTACCAGCGAGGCTACGAGCGAGACCCACGGTATCTTGTACCTGTTGAGCCACAGGAACCAGTCTGGCAGGTGCCCGTCGGCGGCCATTCCGTAGAATGTCCTGGTGGTTGTGCCCTCGTAGATCCAGCCCGTGCCGCTGGGCGAGACTATCGCGTCAACTAGCAGGAAGACGCCCCAGCCGACAAGTATCGGTATTGCTGACATCCTAAGGATCTCGTAGAAGGGCCCACTGCTGAGAGACGGGTAACCAGCGGTGTTGACAAGGGCGCTGGTCAGGTTGCCCCACTGGCCGGGCTTGACTGGCACGAGCTTCCAGGAGCTGCCCGTCGAGACGTTAATCACTAGCTTTGACCAGTCCACGCCGCCTATGAAGGCCGTCTGAAGCAACACATATATCGCTACCACTATGAGGAAGCCGATGATAGTGCCGAGCGGCACGTCCCTCTGAGGGTTCTTAGCCTCACCGCCAAACTCGAGGCCCTGCCTGAAGCCCAGGTACGCGAACACTATGCCTGTAGTCGGCAGGGCAAAGAACATGGGGGCCACGCCGTAGGGTAACAGGGAGGGCGTCGTGAAGTTGGAGGGGTGCAGGTAAAGGGCGAGGAGAAGGACTATGGTTATGAGGGGCACCAGGAGCTTCCACCAGCCGACGCCTGTGTTGGTCTTGCCCATAACGTGGATGCCGAAGTAGTTGAGCAGGAAGAAGAACACCGTGAACAGGAACGCGACGAACAGGCCAAATGCCGTTAAGACGCCTGTCGGCGTCAGGAGACCAGGGACGTATGAGCTCATGTAGGTCACGACGGCCTCGGCCTCCGCGGGGGCAACGGTTACTGCGCTCAGCAGGTAGGCCCAGGCCAGTATGAACGAGGCCAGGCTGCCGTGTGAGTACTGGGGGTACCTCACTATGGCCCCTGACTTAGGTATCATTCCTGCAAGCTCGGCGAAGGCGAGGGCTATGAAGAGCATGAGCACGCCGGCTATGATCCATGAGAGTATGGCGCCCGGGCCCACCATGGCGGCCGCATAGAGGGAGGCGAAGAGCCAGCCTGAGCCTATCATGGCGCCTACGACTAGGTAGGCTATGTCCCAGAAGTTCAGGGCCCTCCTCAGCTGCTTGTCCGTGGCCTCCGCCTTCTCAACCGCTATATGCCTCTCGCCTGCCATAATGGGACCCCTTACTGAGCTTTAGTAAAAACTGTGGGTGGTATAATAGGTTTTTAGCCAGCAAAGTTTCCGAGAGTGATTAAAAAGTCAGGGTTCCCCTTGAGGTTCTCTTAATTAGAAAAGGAGAAAGAGGAGAGGAAGGGTCTCACGGCTAGCCCTCGCATCGCTTATCCATGTGTCACTTAGCGAGGTCCCCTAGGCAACTAGGCAACACCATATAAATATAACTTTTTAATAATAATTAAAAAAGATATTTAAAAGTTACTTAGCAAGCCTCTCCTTGAGCCTCTTGGTGAGGACTGGCACGAACTGGTACAGGTCCGCCACGACGCCGTAGTCGCAGTTCTTGAATATGGGCGCGCTCTTGTCGTTATTTATGGCCACGACAAGCTTGGCGTCAGTTATCCCCGCAAGGTGCTGAGGCGCCCCGCTTATCCCTATGGCAACGTAGAGCTTGGGCGCCACCTTGTGGCCGCTGAGGCCTACCCAGTGGTCCTCGCTGAGCCACTTGAGGTCAGCCGCTATTGGCCTTGAGCACCCTACCTGGGCCCCCAGGACGTCAGCCAGCTCGAAGGCTATCTTCAGGTCCTCCTTCGACCTGAAGCCCCTCCCCACGCTAACTATGAGCTCGGCGGCCTCTATGTTGACGCCTCCCCTCTCCTTTGGCCTCCTCTCAAGGACCTTCACGGTCGGCGAGGGGGGCTGCACCGTCTCAAGGGTCCCCTTAGCGCCTCCCTTGGGAGCCCTCGGCGTCTTCCTAGGGGCCAGCAGGAGAACCGCGGGCAGCGGCACCTCCTCAAGGGCTATGGCCCTCCCGCTCAGGAAGCCCCTCCTGTAGCTTGCCGAGCTCCCTGAGACCTTGACGTCATAGACCTCCGTCGCCAGCGGCAGGTCGTAGAGGCCGGCGACCCTGGAGAGTACGTCCTTGAGGTTCTTCGTAGTGGGCGCCAGGACTACTGATGGCTTAAGGCTCTCGTAGAGGGACCTCAGGGCCAGGAAGAGGCTCTCGGTGTCGTCAGACCTCAGGTGGTGAACGGGGTGGCCGTAGTCAAGCAGGGGGCTTGGGTCGACCTGGCCAAAGACAAGTATGTGGGGCTCCCCGACCTGCCTGGCTATGGTGAGCGCCTCAGCTACGTCGTCCTCTTTCTGCGCAACGACTAGCGAGGTCATTGCTATCACCTCACCCTGATCACGCCCTCAGCGGCCAGGGCGTCTATCAGCTTGTCGGCGGTCTCCTCAAGGGTCTTGCCCTCTATTATCGTCTG